>Ga0153994_1000022_pt1 | contig 171045 bp, 155 predicted proteins | sample TSNC078MetaG_FD_104735 | JGI IMG/M metagenome (GOLD analysis project Ga0153994, IMG submission 104735) | Attine ant fungus gardens microbial communities from North Carolina, USA - TSNC078 MetaG | ecosystem: Host-associated > Fungi > Mycelium > Unclassified | place: USA: North Carolina, Lumber...
CACCGGAAACGGCGCCAACGCGGTCTGGGGAAGTTGACCCCAATCGAGTACGAGACGATCATCAACCCACAGGTCGCACTCGCGGCCTAAACGAACGAGTCAACGAAAGCTGCAGCAGTCCCCCTACGCGCGAATCGGCCCCCTACGCGTGGAACGACCTCCTACGCGCGAAACGACCCCCTACGCGCGGAACGGCCCCCGCGCACACCCCGCGCCCCACATCGTTACCCAACAGTTGTCGTCTTTGACGAACCTCGTTGGAGCGGTCTAATGTCGGACACCATGCTTCGGGCCGGCGATGGTCCGCCGGGGCCGAGCCCCGGGTACAGGACTCGCATCATCGCCGACGAACCCGCAGCCCGCAGCCACAGCGCAGGCGTGGGGGATCGGCGCGCGGCGCAACCCCGGAGACATGCCGCGATGCCGGGTCGAGCACTCCGGGGCCCCTTCAGGAGAGACGACGCATGTCGGACGTCAACCGTGACCGCAGCACCACGCTCACACCGCCCGGTGGAGTGACCGCACCACCGACCACAGCACCGAACGCAGCACCGCCTCCACGACCAGCCCGCGAGGGTCTCGTCGCCCGCCTCGGCATCCCGCACCAGCTCCGCTGGGGCTTCCTCGGCGTGCTCGTCTTCATGACGGGTGACGGCATCGAGTCGAACTTCATCTCCCCGCACATCGCCACGGCGCTCGGCTCCGGCGGGACCGACAGCGCCGCGATGGTCATCGGGATCTACGGCGTCGCGGTCCTCGTCGCGTCGTACTTCGCCGGCGTCCTCTCGGAACTCTGGGGGCCGCGCCGGGTGATGACGATCGGCGCCGCGATGTGGGTGGTCTTCCAGATCACGTTCCTCGCCGCGCTCCCCACCGGGTCGGTCGGACTCATCGCCCTGACGTACTTCCTCCGCGGACTCGGCTTCCCGCTGTTCGCGTTCTCGTTCCTCTGCTGGGTGAACCACACCGTCGCCCGCGAGCGGAACGCCACCGCCGTCGGCTGGTTCTACGTCGTGTTCACCGGCGGCCTGCCGACGCTCGGATCGCTCATCGCGATCGGCACCATCCCCGCGTTCGGCGGCGGCCAGCTCGGCGAGACCTGGTCGATGGCACTGTCGCTGGTCTTCGTCGCGGCAGGCTGGGTGATCGTCCGGTTCGGCGTCCACGAGCCCACCGGCCTCGGTCGCATCGCCCCGCGTGAGCACTCCGCCGCCCGGGTCATCGCCAGCGGCATCGAGGTCTGCGTCAAGCGCCCGAAGGTCCTCCTCGCGGTCCTCATCCGCCTCGTGAACACCGCGCCGGAGTTCGGCATGTTCGTGATCATGCCGGCGATCATCGGCACCGAGCTCGGATGGGGACAGTCGAAGTGGCTGACCATGACCGTGATCGTCTACGCGGGCAACATCCTGTTCAACGCGTTCTTCGGCGCGCTCGGCGACCGCATCGGGTGGATCCGGACCGTGAAGTGGTTCGGCATCGGCGCCTCGGCGATCGGCCTGCTCGCCTGGTGGTACGTCCCGCACCTGGTGCCGGCCGGCTCCGAGTGGGGCTTCTGGCTCGCGACCGCAGCCGGCACGGTGTTCGGCATCATGCTCGCCGGCTTCACGCCGATGGGTGCGATCGTGCCGGCCTTCGCGGGCGAGGAGCGCCGCGGCGCAGCGATGGCGATGTACGCCACCGCCGCGGGAGGCGCCACCTTCCTCGGCAACGCCGTCGTCAGCGTGGTGCTGCCGTGGGGCGGCGCCGCAGGCGTCGTCTGGACCTTCGTCGCGCTCTACGTGGCCGCGTTCGTGGTCCTCAGCTTCCTGAAGGTGCCGTCCGAGGCGGAGGCCGCCGGGCACTAGACCCGGCACCAGGCGGACGGGAGGCTCGTGGCGACCCCGCCACGAGCCTCCCGTCCGCCTGTGCGTGCGCTCCTACCCATCGCACCCGCAGTAGAAGGCCGTTTCGCGCGTAGGAGGCCGGAAGATCCGGCCTCCTACGCGCGATTTGACTTCCTACGCGCGATTCGACCTCCAGCCCCACCGCCGTGGCGACACGCCCGGGTCGGTGCTGGTAGAGTTGTTGACGACTTCGGCGAGGGCCGCGCGTGCGCGGCCGTGATCGACGCGGTGGGAGACCCGGCCAAGCTCTGGGAGCGTTCCTCACGCGTGCACGCGTTCGAGTTGCAACACCACAGACCCCACGATGCCGGCACCCCGGTGTCGTCCACGAGACCAGGAGGCACCATGGCCGACTACACCAAGCTCGCAGCGGCAGTCCGCACCAAGTTCGGCAAGGGCGCTGCGCGCAAGATCCGTGCCAACGACCAGATCCCCGCGGTCGTCTACGGCCACGGCACCGAGCCGCAGCACATCACCCTCCCGGGCCACGAGACCATGCTGCTCGTCCGTCACGCCAACGCGATCGTCGACCTCGACATCGAGGGTGCTGCGCAGCTCGCCCTCGTCAAGGACGTCCAGCGTGACCCGGTGCGCCAGGTCATCGAGCACATCGACCTCGTGGTCATCCGCCGCGGCGAGAAGGTCACGGTCTCCGTGCCCGTCGTCGTCGAGGGCGAGTCCTTCTCCGGCACGATCCACGTCCAGGACGAGTCGACCCTGTCGCTCCTCGTCGAGGCGACCAACATCCCGGAGCACGTCGTCGTGAACGTCGAGGGCCTCGAGGACGGCGCGCAGATCCGTGCGACCGACATCGAGCTCCCCGAGGGCGCCGAGCTCGAGACCGAGGGTGACACCCTCGTCGTCTCGATCGTCACCCCGCGTGGCACCGCCGACGACGACGCCGCGGACGAGGCAGCTGCCGAGGCCGGCGCCGAAGCCGGTGCCGAGGGCGGCTCCGAGCCGGTCGAGTCCGAGTAACACCCTTCGCGGACACCTGGTCGACGTCGTGACGGATCGCATCCTCGTCGTGGTCGGGCTCGGGAACCCCGGGCCCGGCTACGCGCGGAACCGTCACAACGTCGGCCAGATGGTCCTCGACGAACTCGCTGCCCGCATGGGCGCGACGTTCAAGAAGCACAAGACCCCGAACCAGGTCGCCGAGGGGCGTCTGGTGCCTGGAGGCCCCCGCCTGGTGCTCGCCAAGCCGGGGTCGTTCATGAACACCTCCGGCGGCCCCGTCTCGAGCGTGCTCGGGTTCTACAGCGCCACCCCCGCCGACCTCGTCGTCGTGCACGACGAGCTCGACCTGCCGTTCGACACCGTGCGGCTCAAGGGCAACGGCGGGCACGGCGGACACAACGGTCTCCGCGACATCATCAAGGCCACCGGCACGAACGAGTTCTCCCGGGTGCGTGTCGGCATCGGCCGCCCACCAGGTCGACAGGACCCCGCCGACTACGTGCTGCGCGACTTCTCGCCGACTGAGAAGAAGACGCTGCCGAACCTGCTCGCCGACGCCGCGGACGCGGTCGAGGCGATCGCGGACCTCGGCCTCCTCGCCGCCCAGCAGCGGGTGCACGCGCCGTCCTGAGCTCGGCTGTGCGAGGTGCCGCTGTTCGCGGGCCGCGCACGTCGCGGTCCTTGTCGGAGGTCGCCGGTACCATGTCCTGAGTGACGATCTCGGGCATCATCCCTGCGCTCTCGCGCGCCTCCGCGTTCGATCGCGTCCTCCGCGCCGCACCTCGTGACGCCGACTTCTCCGTCGTGGACGGCCTGCGTGTGCCGCTCCTCGCCGCGCTGATGGCCGAGCGCAAGGAGCCGCAGTGCGTCCTCGTGATCACCGCCACCGGACGTGAAGCCGAGGCGGTCCGCGGTGCCCTGACGAGCTACCTGCCGGATGCCCGGGTCCTCGAGTTCCCGGCGTGGGAGACCCTGCCGCACGAGCGCCTGTCCCCGAGCGCCCAGACCGTCGGCACCCGCATCGCCACGCTCCGTGCGCTGCAGCAGTGGCAGGACGCACCGGCGGCCGAGCGCCAGCCGACGGTCGTGGTCGCGAGTGTCCGCGCGGCGCTCCAGCCGATCGCGAGCAACCTGACCTCGCTCGAACCCGTCGTGCTCCGGACCGACTCGCGCGGCAACGACCTCGGGTCGATCTCCGCACAGCTCGTGGACCTCGCCTACGCCCGGGTCGACCTCGTCACCCGTCGCGGTGAGTTCGCCGTCCGCGGTGGGATCCTCGACGTCTTCCCGCCGACCGCCGACCACCCCGTGCGCGTCGACTTCTTCGGTGACGAGATCGAGGCGATCAAGGCCTTCTCCGTCGCCGACCAGCGCACCACCGAGGACGACCTCGGCTCCGTCGAACTCACCGCGTCGCGCGAACTCCTGCTCAGCGAGGACGTCCGGCAGCGCGCCCGCGAGATGCTGCACGAGTTCCCGAACCTGTCGCAGATGCTCGCCAAGGTGGCAGAGGGCATCCCGGTGGAGGGCATGGAGTCCCTCGCCCCGGCCCTCGTGGAGCGACTCGTCCCGATGACGGACTACCTGCCGAAGGACGCCACCATCGCGGTCTTCTCGCCCGAGCGGGTCAGCGGGCGCGCGCACAGCCTGGCCGAGACGAACCAGGAGTTCCTGCAGGCAGCGTGGAGTGCCGCCGTCGCCGGGGCCCAGGCGCCGATCGACCTCGACGCGGGCAACTTCCTGACGGTCCCGCAGCTCAAGCAGACCCGCGGGCAGCGCACCTGGTGGACGATCTCGCCGTTCGACAGTGGCGCCGACGAGCCCCTGAGCGACGCAGATGCCGCGGCAGAGGCCGGGGAGTACGTCCGTGTCCGCGCCGACGCCGTCCCGAGCTTCGCCGGCAGCGCCGACGGGGCGGTCGCACACGTCAAGGAACTCACCGACGACGGCTGGGCCGTGGTCGTGACCGCGCAGGGGCAGGGTCTCGTCGAGCGCGCCGTGCAGGTCCTCGCCGACGCCGGGGTCGCCGCTCGTGCCGAGGCCGTCACCGCGCCGCCGCAGCCCGGTGTCGCGATCGTCACGACCGCCGCCGTCGAGCACGGCTTCGCCATCCCGGATCCCCGGATCGCGGTGCTGTCGGAAGCCGAGTTCTACGGCCGCAGCGCGCAGCAGGGTGCCCGCACGGTCCGGAAGCTCGCGAGCCGCCGGAAGAACGTCGTCGACCCGCTGCAGCTCAAGCCGGGCGACGTCGTCGTGCACGCCACGCACGGCATCGGCAAGTTCGTCGAACTCGTCTCGCGAGAGGTCAGCTCCGGCGGCCGCAACGCCGTGAAGACCCAGCGCGAGTACCTCGTGCTCGAGTACGCGCCGTCGAAGCGCGGCTTCCCGGGCGACAAGCTGTTCGTCCCGACCGACCAGCTCGACCAGCTGTCGCGCTACGTCGGCGGCGAGTCCCCGACCCTGTCGAAGATGGGCGGCTCGGACTGGGCGTCGGCGAAGTCGAAGGCGCGCAAGGCCGTCCGCGACATCGCCGTCGACCTCGTGAAGCTGTACTCGGCGCGCATGGCGTCGAAGGGGCACGCGTTCGGCCCGGACACCCCGTGGCAGCGCGAACTCGAGGAAGCGTTCCCGTTCGCCGAGACCGCCGACCAGCTCACCACCATCGACGAGATCAAGCGCGACATGGAGCGCCCGATCCCGATGGACCGTCTGCTGTCGGGTGACGTCGGCTACGGCAAGACCGAGGTGGCGATCCGTGCGGCGTTCAAGGCCGTGCAGGACGGCAAGCAGGTCGCGATGCTCGTCCCGACGACGCTGCTCGTCCGCCAGCACATGGAGACCTTCCAGGAGCGCTTCGCCGGCTTCCCGGTGCACCTCCGCGCGCTCAGCCGGTTCCAGACCGAGAAGGAGTCGAAGGAGACGCTGGCGGGGCTCGCCGACGGCACCGTCGACATCGTCATCGGCACGCACCGTATCCTGTCGCAGGGCGTGCAGTTCAAGGACGTCGGCCTGGTCATCATCGACGAGGAACAGCGCTTCGGCGTGGAGCACAAGGACCAGCTGAAGAAGCTCAAGACCAACGTGGACGTCCTGGCGATGTCCGCGACGCCGATCCCGCGCTCACTCGAGATGGCGGTCACCGGCATCCGTGAGATGTCGACGCTCGCCACCCCACCAGAGGACCGGCACCCGATCCTGACCTTCGTCGGCCCGCAGTCGGACCTGCAGGTCGCCGCGGCGATCCGGCGCGAGCTCCTCCGCGAGGGGCAGGTGTTCTACGTGCACAACCGCGTCAAGGACATCCAGTCGGTGGCATCGCACCTCGCCGAGATCGTCCCGGACGCGCGCATCGCCGTCGCACACGGGCAGATGTCCGAGCAGACCCTCGAGCAGGTGATGGTCGACTTCTGGGAGCGCCGCTTCGACGTGCTCGTCTCGACGACCATCATCGAGACCGGTCTCGACATCGCGAACGCGAACACGCTCATCATCGACCGGGCCGACAAGTACGGCCTGTCGCAGCTGCACCAGCTCCGCGGGCGTGTCGGTCGTGGTCGGGAGCGCGGCTACGCGTACTTCCTCTACGACGCCGACAAGCCGCTGTCCGAGACCGCGCAGGACCGCCTCGAGACCATCGCCGCGAACAACGAGCTCGGCGCGGGCATGCAGGTCGCCATGAAGGACCTCGAGATCCGCGGTGCGGGCAACCTCCTCGGCGGGGAGCAGTCCGGCCACATCGCGGGCGTCGGCTTCGACCTGTACCTCCGCATGATCGGCGAAGCGGTGTCGCAGTTCCGCGGGGACGTCGCAGAGGGGCAGACCGAGCTCCGACTCGAGATCCCCGTCGACGCGCACATCCCCGAGGACTACGTCGAGTCCGAGCGGCTCCGACTCGAGGCGTACCAGAAGCTCTCCGCCGCCTCGGCGCCGACGTCGCAGCACGACTCGATCGACATGGTGCTCGACGAACTCACCGACCGCTACGGTCAGCCCCCGCAGGCCGTGCAGACCCTGGTCGAGGTGTCCCGGCTCCGCCGGATGGCCCAGCAGGTCGGGCTGTCCGACGTGGTCGTCATGGGATCGAACCTGCGGGTCGCGGGCAAGGAGCTCGCGGACTCGTCGCAGGTGCGGCTCAAGCGGATGTTCCCCGGGGCGAAGTGGTTCCCCCAGCAGAACGCGTCGAGCATCCCGATGCCGCGTCCGCACGGCGAGGCCCTCCCCGACGACGCGCTGATCCAGTGGGTCGAGAGCATCCTGACCGCCGTCTACGGCGCGGCGGCGGCCGCCGAGGCGCCCGCCGCGTAGCGGGTCGCACGGTGCGTGGCCGGCCCGGCCACGTGCCCTGCGGCGTGCGCATCGTCGGACGGGAGGCTCGGTGCGGGCTGGCACCGTGCCTCCCGTCCGGCGACCGGTCGCGCTACTCGGTGGACTCGGCCTCGGAGAGCTCGCGGCGGGCCCGGTGGTGGCGCGCCTTGAGGCTCACGACGATCGCGGAGGCGACCATCGCGATGCCGGAGCCGATCAGCACCGCGAGCGTGCCCTCGTCGACGATCTCCTCGTTGTTCGCGAACGCCAGCTCGTTCATGAGCAGCGACACCGTGAAGCCGATCCCGCCCAGCACGCCGACCGTCACGATCGACCAGAACGACAGCGACGGACGACCCGGCCCGCGGAAGACCCGTGTCGCGACGGCACCGAACAGCGTGATGCCGACGACCTTGCCGACCGGCAGCGCGAGGACGACGCCCCAGAACGTCGGGGAGAGCTCACCGATGCCGACCGCGGGGATGACGACCGCCGCCGACGCGAACGCGAAGATCGGCAGGACGACGGCGTTCGACCACGGCTCCACCCGGTCGTACACGGTGTGCCCTGGGCGCCGCGGCAGCACGAGCCCGAGGGCGACGCCGGCGATCGTGGCGTGCACGCCCGAGTGGTAGACGAGCCACCAGGTCAGCGCACCGAGGACGATCATCGCGGCGATGATCCAGCCCTGCCCGGCGCGACCAGGGCGCAGCATCCGACCCAGCAACCAGAAGAGGACGAGCACGACCGCGGCGCCACCGAGCGCGAGGAAGTCCGTGTCGCTGGCGAAGACGACCGCGATGATGACGATCGCGATGAGGTCGTCGAGCACCGCGAGCGCCAGGAGGAACACGCGGAGTGTCGACGGCAGCCCGCGGCCGAACATCGCGAGGACGCCGAGCGCGAAGGCGATGTCCGTCGCGGTCGGGATCGGCCAGCCGTGGGTGTACTGCGTGCCGGCCGTCACCGCGAGGTAGACCCCGGCGGGCACCAGCACGCCGCCGACCGCCGCGATCGCGGGCACGATCGCGGTCTTCGGGTTCGACAGCTCGCCCGCGACGAGCTCCTGCTTCAACTCGATCGCGACGAGCAGGAAGAACACGGCGAGGAGCCCGTCGCTGATCCAGTGCGCGACGGACAGGTCGAGACCGATCGCGCCCCACGGGGAGTGCAGGTGCAGCACGTGCTCGAGCCCGGGGCCGACCGGGGTGTTCGCGACGACGAGGCCGAGCACCGCCGCGGTGAGCAGGGCGATGGCGCTGAAACGGGGGGAGCGGACGACAGCAAGCATGGAACTCCGTCAGGGATCGGGAAACGGTCCGTCGACCAGACTTCCCGACACGCCTCGACCATCGTACCGGACGGCCCCCGTGCGAGCATGGCCGACATGAGTGCCATGGAGGACCTCGCAGCCGTCGTCGACCGCTTGCTCGCACCGGAGGACGGGTGCGTGTGGAACCGCGTGCAGACGCATGCGTCGCTGTCGCGCTACGCGGTGGAGGAGTCGTACGAGCTCGTCGACGCGATCGAGGACGGCGACGCCGACGACCTCCGCGAAGAGCTCGGGGACGTGCTGTACCAGGTGGTGCTGCACGCGGGGATCGCCGCCAGGGACGGCTCGTTCGACCTGCAGGACGTCGCCGCGACCGCCCGCGACAAGATGGTCCGCCGACACCCGCACGTGTTCGGCGACGAGCACGCCGACACGGTCGAGGACGTCGTCCGGGTCTGGCGCGCTGCGAAGGCGGCCGAGAAGTCGAACCGGACCAGTGCGTTCGACGGCGTCCCGCGGGCGATGCCGCCGCTGGAGCGTGCGGTGAAGCTGCTGGAACGCCTGGAGGAACGTGGCGACGCCGACGCGGTGGTCGCCGCCGTCGTCGGGTCGGCCGGGGACCGGGACGGGGACGGGGACGGCGACGGCAGGACGGGCGGCCGTGCGGACGGCGTCGACACCGGATGGGGCGTCCGCATGCTGGCGGCGGTCGCAGAGGCGCAGCGCGCGGGGATCGACCCGGTCGCGAGTCTGCGCGCGGCGGTCGGTCGGCTCGACGCAGCGGGACGCGCGACCGACGACGTCATGTGAGTGCGGGTGGCCGGCTTCTGGCGGGAGAAGTGCGGGCGTCCTCCTAACCCGAAAAAGGAGGACGCCCGCAGAGCGGGCAGACGGCGCCCCAGGGGTGGTGGCGCCGGCAGGGAAGCCCGCTCGAACCGCGGGGCACACTGCAGCACGTTGCCCACGCGATCGGACCGGCGGGTGGATCAGGCACCCGTCGGTCCGAGGTTCTGGATAGAGAATATCAGTAGGTCGGACGGCACGCAAGCTGGGCGTCGCGATCTGACAGGATTGACCCATGGCGACGACCGTGACGGCACCCCGTGGCATGCGTGACTTCCTCCCCGCGGACAAGGCGCGTCGCGAGCACGTCCTCGGCGTGATCCGGGGGGTGTACTCCCGCCACGGGTTCGACGAGATCGAGACCCCGGTGGTCGAGGACTCGGCACGCCTGCACTCCGGCCTGGGCGGCGACAACGAGAAGCTGGCGTTCGGTGTGCTGCGTCGCGGGCTCTCGGTTGAGGACCTCCGCAGCGCCGAGGCCCCGCTCGACCTCGCCGACCTCGGGCTCCGCTTCGACCTCACGGTGCCGCTCGCCCGCTTCTACGCCTCGCACCGCGCCGAGCTCCCGACGGTGTTCCGCGCCGTGCAGATCGCACCCGTCTGGCGCGCCGAGCGTCCACAGAAGGGGCGGTACCGGCAGTTCGTGCAGTGCGACATCGACATCCTCGGCGAACCGGGGCAGCTCGCCGAGATCGAACTCATCCGGGCGACGACCGCAGCGCTCGACGCACTCGGCGTGACGGGGACCTCGATCCGGATCAACGACCGCCGCATCCTCGTGGCACTGCTGGCGTCGTGGGGCATCACGGACCCGGCCGCCGCCGACCGTGCCCTGATCACGATCGACAAGCTCGACAAGATCGGCGCGGACGGTGTTGCGCGAGAGCTCGGCGAGGTCCTCGGCGTCGACCTGCCCGACCTCGCCGCGACGATCGGCGCGCTCGAGACGGCCGACTGGGAGAGCGTCCGCGGTGCCGCGTGGCTCGACGAGGACGCCTTCGCCGACCTGCTCCGGCTCCGCGAGGCGCTGCCCGGCGTCGACCTGCGCTTCGACCCGACACTCGTGCGCGGCATGGGCTACTACACGGGGACCATCTTCGAGGTCGCACACCCGGACTTCGGGTACAGCCTCGGCGGCGGCGGGCGGTACGACGGCATGATCGGACGGTTCCTCGGGCAAGACGTTCCCGCCGTCGGGTTCTCGCTCGGCTTCGAGCGGCTCGTCGACCTCGTGACCCTGCCGGAAGCGGCCACCTCCGACGCCGTCGTGCTCGTGTACGACAAGGACGTGGACCCGGTCAGGCTCGCCGCGCTCAAGGGCGAGGCGCTCGAGCAGCACCACCGCGTCCGGCTCGAGAAGCGGGCCAAGAACACGAAGAACCTGCTCGCCGGTCTGGCATCGCAGGGCTTCGGGTCGTTCGCCACCGTCGGTGCGGACACGACCTCGCTCGAGGGCGTCGAGTTCCGCCCGCTCGCCTGACTCGTCCACAGTCGTCACCGAGCGCAGCGAAACCGTTCACCGCGCCTCGGTAGGATCGACACCGCAAGCACCACAACCGCAACGTGTAGGGAGTACCCCGTGGCCGTGATCGATGCCGTAGGAGCACGCGAAGTCCTCGATTCCCGAGGCAACCCGACGGTCGAGGTCGAGGTCCTCCTCGACGACGGCGTCGTCTCGCGCGCGCTCGTCCCGTCCGGCGCCTCCACCGGCGCCTTCGAAGCGTACGAGCTGCGCGACGGCGACAAGGCCCGCTACGGCGGCAAGGGCGTCCTCAAGGCCGTCGAAGCCGTCCTCGACGAGATCGGCCCGGCGCTGGAGGGCTTCGACGCCACCGACCAGCGCCTCGTCGACGCCGCGCTCATCGAGCTCGACGGCACCGAGAACAAGTCCCGCCTCGGCGCGAACGCGATCCTCGGCGCCTCGCTCGCCGTCGCCCGTGCCGCCGCCGACTCGGCCGACCTCCCGCTGTTCCGCTACCTCGGCGGCCCGAACGCGCACACGCTGCCCGTTCCGCTGATGAACGTCGTCAACGGCGGTGCGCACGCCGACACCAACGTCGACATCCAGGAGTTCTTCCTGGTGCCCTACGGCGCCGAGAGCTTCTCCGAGGCGCTCCGCTGGGGTGTCGAGACCTACCACGCCCTCAAGGGCGAGCTGAAGAAGCAGGGCCTGGCGACCGGCCTCGGCGACGAGGGCGGCTTCGCGCCGGAGCTCGCGTCGAACCGCGCTGCGCTCGACTTCCTCGTCGCGGCGATCGAGAAGGCCGGCTTCACCCCCGGCAAGGACATCGCACTCGGCCTCGACGTCGCGTCGACCGAGTTCTTCGCGGACGGCAAGTACAACTTCGAGGGCAAGCAGCTCTCCTCGCAGGAGTTCACGAGCTACTTCTCGGACCTCGTCGCGAACTACCCGCTCGTCACGATCGAGGACCCCCTCGCCGAGGACGACTGGGAAGGCTGGACCCACCTGACCGCCGAGCTCGGCGGCAAGGTGCAGATCGTCGGCGACGACCTCTACGTCACGAACCCGAAGCGTCTGCAGCGGGGCATCGACGAGCAGGCCGGCAACTCGATCCTCGTCAAGGTGAACCAGATCGGAACCCTGACCGAGACCCTCGACGCCGTCTCGCTCGCGCAGCGCCACGGCATGACGGCGATCCTGTCGCACCGTTCCGGCGAGACCGAGGACACCACCATCGCGGACATCTCCGTGGCGGTCGACGGCGGCCAGATCAAGACCGGCGCCCCCGCGCGCTCGGACCGCGTCGCGAAGTACAACCAGCTCCTCCGCATCGAGGAAGAGCTCGGCGACGCCGCGGTCTACGCGGGCCGCACCGCGTTCCCGCGCGCCGCAGCGCTGTAACCAGCCGCCCGCCCGACGCGCCCCGTGCCTCCTGTCCGGAGGCGCGGGGCGCGTCCGTCTCGTCGAGACACCCCCGTTCCGTCGAGACACCGCAGAAAGTGGCGACGTCTCGAGCACAGGACGGCGTCTCGGGCGGACGGCGGCGCCGCCTGAGAAGGGGCCGGGACGGGGCGCGGCGGCGTGGGTCACGTCCGAGGTCGGGTTATCGTCGTGACGTGCCCAGCGAGAAGCCCCGCGTCCGCCGCGTCCCCGTGGCGATGCCCGACGATGCGCGAGCCGAGCAGCCCTGGTACCGCTCGATCCGGTTCTCCGGCTTCAGCCTGCTCATGCTCGCGATCATCGTGCTCTTCGTCGTGGTGCTCGCGCCGTCGCTCCGCACGCTCATCCAGCAGCAGGAGCAGATCTCGCAGAAGCAGCACGAGGTCGCCGCGCAGAAGTCCGACGTCGCGCAGAAGAAGAAGGACGTCGCCCGCTGGGACGACCCCGCCTACATCGAGGCGCAGGCCCGCGACCGCCTGCTCTACGTCTACCCGGGCGAGCAGAGCTTCCTGGTGATGGGGGAGGGCACGACCTCCGCCGACGGCGGACCGACGACCGACTCCGGCACGCCGGTGAGCTCGACGGTGCAGACCCCGAAGGTGGACTGGGTGCAGGCGATGCTGTCCTCGGTGCTGAAGTCCGGACTGTCCGACGAGACCACGCAGGAACTCGTCGCGCCCGACGTGTCCGGCAGCGGCAACTCCGGCAACTGACGTCACGTCGGTGCGAGGCCGTCCGGAACTCCGGTAGCCTCTTGTACCCGTGACGACCCCTCCGTTCGACCCGCCGTCCGAGCACGACGTCCAGGTGGTCTCGGCCCAGCTCGGCCGGCCTGCCCGTGACGTCGTCGGCATCGCGGCGCGCTGCGTCTGCGGCAACCCGACGGTGGTCGCCACGAAGCCGCGCCTGTCGAACGGCACCCCGTTCCCCACGCTCTACTACCTGTGCCACCCGGCGGCCACCGCTGCCGTCAGCACACTCGAGGCGAACGGCGTGATGCCGGAACTCGCCTCGCTGCTCGAGGACCCGGAGACGGCCGAGCGCTACCGCGCTGCCCACGAGGCCTACCTCGCTGACCGCGAATCCATCGAGCACGTCGACGAGATCGACGGCATCAGCGCCGGCGGCATGCCCGTCCGCGTGAAGTGCTTGCACGCCCTCGTCGGTCACACACTCGCTGCCGGCCCCGGCGTGAACCCCATCGGCGACCTCGCGCTCGAGCGCGCGAGCTGGTCGCCCGACCGGTGCGAATGCCGGGCGTATGATGAGGGTGCAGACGCCGGAGTCGGGGCGGGTGGTGGCGAATTCTGACCAGCCGCCCGGCAACCACCCCCACTCCAAGGAGATCATCCCCCGTGCCCAAGATCCTCGTCGTCGGCGGCGGTTACGCCGGCTTCTACACCGCATGGAAGCTCGAGAAGCACCTTCGCCAGGGCGAAGCCGAGGTCGTCATGGTGGACCCGCTGCCGTACATGACGTACCAGCCGTTCCTCCCGGAGGTCGCCGCCGGTTCCATCGAGCCGCGTCACGCCGTCGTCTCGCACCGTCGTCACCTCAAGAAGACCCGTGTCGTCACGGCCAAGGTCACCAAGGTGGACCACGCCTCGAAGACCGCGACGATCACGCCGGCGATCGGCGAGCCGTGGGAAGAGTCCTACGACCAGATCGTCATGACCGCCGGTGCCGTCTCCCGCACCTTCCCGATCCCGGGCGTCGCTGACGAGGCCATCGGCCTGAAGACCATCGAGGAAGCCGCGGCCATCCGCGACAAGATCCTCACGAACTTCGCCAAGGCGTCGAACCTGCCGGCCGGTCCGGAGCGCGACCGCCTGCTCACGGTCGTCGTCGTCGGCGGTGGGTTCGCCGGCATCGAGGTGTTCGCCGAGCTCCGCTCGTTCGTCACCGACCTGCTGAAGAGCTACCCGCAGCTGTCCTTCGACGACACGCACTTCCACCTGGTGGAGGCGATGGGGCGCATCATGCCCGAGGTGTCCCTCGAGACCTCGCACTGGGTGCTCAAGAACCTCGCGGAGCGCGGCGCGAACGTGCACCTCGAGACGCAGCTCGCGTCGGCCGTCGGTGGCGTGTGCCAGCTCAAGGCCAAGGACGAGTCGATCGAGACGATCGAGTCCGACCTCATCATCTGGACCGCCGGCGTCATGGCGAACCCGATGGTCAAGGGCACCGACTTCCCGCTCGAGCCCCGCGGCCGCATCACCGTGCAGCCCGACCTCCGCGTCGTGAACGAGGACGAGGTCATCGCCGACGCGTGGGCCTGTGGCGACGTCGCAGCCGTCCCGGACCTCACGGGTGCCGGCGTCGGCGGCATGTGCGTCCCGAACGCGCAGCACGCCGTCCGTCAGGCCAAGCAGCTCGCGAAGAACCTGGTCGCGGTGCTCCGCGGCGAGGCGACCGTCGACTACAAGCACGACAACCTCGGCGCCGTCGCGGGCCTCGGTCTCGGCATCGGTGTCTTCCAGTCGGGCAAGTTCGCGATGAAGGGCTTCCTCGCATGGGGCGCGCACCGTGGCTACCACGGCATGGCGATGCCGTCGTGGGAGCGCAAGTGGCGCGTCATCGGCGACTGGGTTGGCGGCTTCTTCCTGGGCCGTGACATCGCGTCGCTCGACGACCGCGAGACCCCGCGCGCCGCATTCGAGGCATGGGCGTCGCGCCCGAAGCCTGCCGCTGCCGAGGAGCCGAAGGCCGTCGCTCCGTCGCCGGCAGAGGGCACGCCCGCCGGTGCCGCCGGCCCCGCGTACGGCAAGCCCGCCGAGGACGTCTCGAACGAGGCAGCCCCGGTCGACGGCGAGAAGGCCGACGCCGCGAAGGCCGGCGCCGCGAAGGCCGACGCCAAGTAGCGATCACCCGATCACGCCGAAGGGCGGTCACCCCACACGGGGTGACCGCCCTTCGTCGGTAGGCTGGATCGCCGCGCCCCCGTGGCCCAACTGGCAGAGGCATGCGACTTAAAATCGCCGAGTTGTGGGTTCGAGTCCCACCGGGGGTACGTCAGTGCAGGCGGTACGCCGTCACCATCGGGCAGGTGAACGGGTCGCGTGCGGCGAGCCCGACGCGGTTGAGGTAGGCGACGACGATCGCGTACGACTTCCCGAGGCTGGCCTCGGTGTACGGGATGTCGTGCTTGGCGCAGTGCGCCTTCACCATCGGCTTGGCCTTGCGGAGGTTCGGGCGCGCCATGCTCGGGAAGAGGTGGTGCTCCGCCTGGTGGTTGAGCCCGCCGAAGAGGTGGTCGGCCCAGATCCCGCCGGTGATGTTGCGCGAGGTGCGCACCTGGCGGGACAGGAAGTCGATGCGGGCGCCCTCGGCGATGATCGGCATGCCCTTGTGGTTCGGGGCGAACGAGCCGCCCATCATCACGCCGAACACGGCGAGCTGCACGCCGAGGAAGGCGGCGGCCACGGGGAACGGCATGAGCGCGAAGACGGCCCAGAGGTAGATGCCGAAGCGGGCGACGAGCAGCGATCCCTCGATGACGCGGTCGCGGCCGGAGCCCTTGATGTGCTGGCCGGTGACGAGTGCCTTGACGCCGAGGAAGTGCAGGTTCGCGCCCTCCATCGTCAGGAGCGGGAAGAACGCCCAGCCCTGCACCCGGGTGAGTGCACGGAGGAGACCCTTGCGCTCGGCTGCGTCCTCCTCGATGAAGGACACGGTGTCCTGCGCGATGTCGGGGTCCTTGCCGATGGTGTTCGGGTTGCCGTGGTGGCGGTTGTGCTTGTTCATCCACCACGTGTAGGACAGCCCGACGACGAACGTGCCGACCCAGCGGCCGGCGTGGTCGTTCCACTTGCGTGACGCGAACACCTGACGGTGCGCGGCTTCGTGGGCGAGGAACGCGAACTGGGTGAACAGTGCGCCGAGGATCCCGGCGGGGATGAGCACGAACCACGAACCATCGAGCAGTGCAACGGCGGTGAAGCACGCGGCGACCAGGGCGACGAGCACGCCGAACACGGCCCAGTAGAAGCCGACACGGCGTTCCAGGAGTCCGGCGGCACGGACCTCCTCGAGGAGGTCCTTGTAGGTCGACGTCGCGGTTGCTGCTCCGGCGACGCGAGGAGTGGTGGGGCGGTACAGGGTCGATGAAGCGGGCATCAGGGGGCTGCTTCCATCAGGAACAGCCCTTCGGCCGAACTCAGAGTTCCCGCGAATGCGGTTGCATCGAAATCTAAGGGCTGAACCTGAGCACGCACCGTGGAGTGCGCGTAGCGTCCAGCCGAGGTCGTCCCCCGTTCTGTGGCGATTCCGGGCACGGAGGTCCCCGACCGTGAAGCACATCATCTACGGCTTGGCGACGGTCCTCACGACGGACGACGCCGCGTACGCGGTGCTCGAGTACGCGGCTGCCCTCGCGCAGGCGGGTCTGGCCGACACGGTGCACGTCCCGACCGTCGACCGCTGGGGGATGGCCACCACGTCGGGCATCCTGCTGGCGCCCGCGATCGGGCTGCTCGTGCAGTCGGCGCCGGACGACGAGCTGCACCCGGAGACCGAGGGGTTCACGAGCGACATCCGGTGGCGCACGCGGGCGGTGCAGACCGCGCACTGACCCCGGTGGCCGTTAGCATGCTCCGGTGGTGGGATTCGGCAGCGCGCTCGCGAACCTCCGTGGTGTCCTCAGGCAGCCGGAGTCGCACGTCGAGGTGGTCGACGGCGAGACCGTCCCGGTCGGCATGCTCCTCGGCACGCTCGGCACCCTGTTGCTCGACGCCGGCAGCTCCGTCACCGACGTCCGTTCGGCGCTCGAGAAGGCCCGCGACTCCGCCGGCATCGGGCCGGAGCTCGCGGTCGGGGTGCTCCCGGCACTCGTGATCGTCAGCGAGACCGCGACGGGATCGGCGACGATCGTGAACGCCGAGGGCGTCGAGCTGTCGTCCCGGCAGGCGGCGCGCGCGAACCGGCTGGTCCTCGGGCTCGAGAGCGGCTCGATCGCCCTCGCGGAGATCCCGGCGCGGGTCAGGGCGATCCGAGCGGGCACCCGTCCGCCGGCGCCGCTGCCGTGGATCGCGGGCAACGCCCTCACCGCCGCAGGACTGGCGGTCGTGTTCCGCTGTCCGTGGTGGGCGATCCTGGTCACGCTCGGCGTCGGCGCGCTGGTCGGGATCATCGGACTCCTGCTCCGTCGCTTCCGCGAGGCGGTCGCCATCATCCCGTTCCTCGCGGCGTTCATGTCGACGGCGGTGGTCGGACTCGTCGTCGCCCAGACCGGCTTCGGGCACGTCCCGCTCTTCGCCGTCTGTGCGCCCGTCGCGGTGTTCGTCCCCGGGGCGCTCATCACGAACGCCCTGCTCGAACTCACAGCGGCGGACATCGTCACCGGGGCCTCGCGGCTCGTGCAGGGCGTGATCATGCTCGGCTTCATGGCCGCCGGGATCGCCGCCGGGAGCGCCCTCACCGGGCTGCACGTCGACCCCTCGTCCGCGGCCCTCGTCGGCGAGGTCGCCGGGGTCGGGACCGACCGCGGCGGCTGGGAAGCGGTGCCGTCCTACTGGGTGTCGTGGGTCGCGGTGGTCGTCCTGGCCCTCGGTCTCGGCCTGGTCTTCGGCTCCGGCTGGCGTCTCACGCTCGTGTCCGTCGCGGTGATGGTGACCGCCTACGCCGTGCTGAGCGGCACGAGCCCACTGTGGGGCAGCGTCGTCGCGACCGGCGTGACCGCCGCCCTCCTGTTCGTCGCCACACGCCTGCTCGAACGGCTCGTCCCGGTGATCCCGGCGACGGTGTCGTTCTTCCCCGCGTTCCTGCTGCTCGTGCCGGGCACGGTGGGGCTCGTCGCGGTGTCGACCCTCGACCCGGTGGCGCTCGCCACACCGCTCGCGACGTTCGCGAGCCTGTGCATCGGCACGAAGATCGGTGGGCTGCTCCCCGGATTGTTCGCCCGTACCGCCCCGGCGCACTGAGCCGAATCGCGCGTAGGAAGCCGAATCGCGCGTAGGAGGCCGGATTTTCCGACCACCTACGCGCGATTCGTCTTCCTACTGCGGGTGCGATGGGAAAGAACGCGACCAGGGCCGGACGGGAGGCTCGTGGCGGGCCCGCCACGTGCCTCCCGTCCGCTACGGGGCCAGCAGCAGCCCCGCTGCGTCGTCTTCGGCGGCCGTCGCCTTGGCGAGGTAGTGCACCTTCTTGCCCGTCGCGTTGTACGGCAGCTCGGTGACGAACCGGTACTTCCGCGGGCGCTTGTACCGAGCGAGGCCCGGATGCGACCCCGTCCACTGCTCGAGCTCGGCGGCCGCGTCGGCGTCCTCCGACGGCAGCCCGCGCTCGGAACGGATGACGTACGCCGTCACGACCTCGCCCCAGCGCTCGTCGGGCACCCCGGTCACGATCGAGTCCGCGACGCCTGGGTGCTCCTGCAGGACTGCCTCCACCTGCACGGGGTGCACGTTCTCGCCGCCGGAGATGATCATGTCGTCCTTGCGCCCGACGATCGTCACCCGCTCGTGCTCGTCCCACGTCGCGAGGTCACCCGGGTAGAACCAGCCGTTCGCGAACTTCTCCGCCTCGAGGCCGGGGTTCCGGTAGGAGTACCCGGACTTCACGGTGCGGACCGCGAACTCGCCGATCTCGGTGCCGTCCTTCGCCACGGTGTCGCTCGGCGCCGCGAGCTCGTCGGCGTACACCCGGACGACCGCGACGTCGTCGTCGGTGGAGGCCCGGCCCGTGGAGCCGGCGCCGTCGGGGAAGTCCTCCGGGCGCAGGAACGTGTTCCAGAAGGTCTCCGTCGTGCCGTAGCCGTTGAAGATCCGCGGGGAGAGCAGCTCCTGGTACCGCAGGGCAGCGGCCCGGTCGAGCGGCGCCCCCATCGTCACGATGCCGTGGAGGGAGGACAGGTCGCGCGGTCGCTTCTCCTGCGCGTTCGCGAGCTGGACGAGGTTCGGCGGGGCCCCGATGAGGAACGTCAGCCGTTCCGACTCGACGAGGTCGAGCACGCGGTCGGCGTCGAAGTGCCGGAGCGTGGTGAGCTCGGCCCCGACGTAGAACACCGGGTTCGGACCGCCGGAGTACAGCCCGCCGCGGTGGAACAGCGGCGACATGTTCAGCGTCTTGTCGAAGGGGCTCAGCGGGAAGTGCATGACCACGTCGTGCGCGCTGAGCACCTCGACGAGGCTCGGCAGCGGGACGGGCTTCGGTCGGCCCGTCGTCCCGGAGGTGTACAGCCGCGTCGTCTCGTCGTAGGTGCTCCGCGGCTCGGTCGGCGTGAGTTCGTCCCCCGTCACCGGGTCGGCCGCGAGCAGGTCGGCGAAGGGGACGTCCTGCCGGAGCGCATCGCCGACGACCACGACGTGCGCCGGGTCGTGCGAGGCGCTCGCCAGCGCGGCCGTGATGTCCGTGGTCCGGTCGGCGTCGTACACGAGCACGACCGGGGCCGAGTCGTCGACGATGAACGCGACCTCGTCGGCCGCGAGCCGGAAGTTCGTCGGCGAGAACACCGCGCCGATGCGGTGGCACGCCAGGTAGAGCATCGCGAACTCGGGGGAGTTGAAGAGCTCGACCATGACGACCGAGCCCTTGCCGGCGCCGTGCCGGAGGAGCCATCCGCCGATCCGGTCGACCGCGTCGCCGAGTTCCGCGTACGTCCACGACCGGTCCGTGTCCGGGTCCCGGAGGGCTGGACGTCCGGCGAAGCGGTGCGTGTTCCGCGCGAAGCCGTTGGCGTAGGTGTAGCTGCCCTCGAAGACCTCGCGGAACCGGGTCGGGTCGTAGTCGGATCGGGTCTTCGTCATCGTCGCTCCCATGCGCTCGTCGGTGCTCCGACGCACCGTTCGCCAGCGTAATCCGCGCGCGCAGTGCCGGGCGCGCGGCGCGCGAGACGGTCGAGTGCGCAGTGACGGCGACCGGCGCGCACCCGCGGTGACCACTGGTGCGCACTCGCCGACTGCACGGCGGTGGCGGCGCGCCGGGGGTGCGGTGAGCCTCCAGTGTGTCGGCGGGTCGGCCGCGGTCTCCGGCGCCGGACTGGAGGCTCGGTGCGTGTCAGCCGCGGACGTCCGGTTCCAGGACCCGGACCCACAACCAGGTGGCGGCCGCCACCGCGGCGCACCCGCAGGCGACGACACCCATGGCGACGGGGGAGACGTGGGTCCCGGCGGAGCCGGAGTAGACGGCGGCGGCCAGCGCGACGCCGACCGCGGCGATCGACGCGTACCGGCCCCGGGAGTGCGCCCAGAGTGCGCTCCCGGCGGAGCCGGCGACCGGCAGCAGTGTCACGACGAGCGACCCGAGACCGCCCACGCAGAGGGTGATGGCGAACTCGGACACGAGCGACGTCCAGAAGCCGGTTCCCGGGGTGAGGCTGTGCAGCAGCCACCCGGCCGCGGCGAGGAGGAGCAGCGCGATCGAACGCCACGTCGCGCTGCTGGCGCAGGCCGCGATCCCGGTGCCGAGGCGCATCGCGGCCGTGTCGACGTCGAGGCGTCCGGCCGGGACCAGGAGGACGCCGATGACGATCGCCGGGGAGAGGTCCGCGACCCGGGTGATGCCGCACGCCACGAGGGCGGCGAGCACGAGCCACGGCGAGATGCGGTACCTGACCGTGTGCCGGTCGGCGCCGGCGGCCCAGCGGGTCGCCAGCACCACCGCGGCCGCGAGGACGGCCGCACCGAGCAGGACCGCGATCGCGAGGCGGACGTACCGCGCCTCGAGCTCGACACCGACCCCGAGCAGGGTCAGCACGGCTGCGAGCGGGACCGCCACCGCGACGGACGCCCAGGTCGGGAGCGCCTCGTCACCACGGGTGCGCTCCGCGCGGGGGCGGTTGCGCCCGGTGAAGGACGCGAGGCGGACGGGCATGCGACCGCGGAGCGTGCGGGCGACGAGTCGTGCGGGCCCGGCGACGAGGAGCAGGAACCCGGCCGCGACCGAGGCAGCGACGAGGAGCGTGCGCCACGAGAAGGACGACTGGATGGTGGGAACGGTCTGGTCGAACGTCGTCGCGATCGACCAGTCGCCCGCCGGGCCGGACCAGTCGTGGCCGCCCGGGCCCGCGCTGCCGCCGCCGGTCCCGGCTCCGCCGCTGTCCGTCCCACCACTGCTGCCCGGGGTGTTCCCGGAGGTCCCGCCCGAGCCGTCGGCCGTGCCCGGTCCTGCCGTCCCGGTCGGGGTGCCACCGGCTCCGGTGGACCCACTCGGGGCGCTGCTGGCCGGTGCACTCGAACCGGGGGTGCTGGTGGAGCCCGCCCGGACCGTGACGTCGACGGCCGAGGACGACCGCGAGTGGTTCCCCGCGGCGTCGTGCTGCAGCGCGGTGACCTGGTGGCGGCCCGTCGCGAGGGTCGTGCCCTCGGCCGAGCACGCCCAGGAGCCGTCCGAGCCGACCGTGGCGCCGCACACCGCGACGCGGTCGACGTAGGCGGTCAGGGTGGCGCCGGGCTCACCCGTGCCGCGGATCGTCAGCGGCTGGGTGCCGATCCGTGCTCCGGTCCGCGGGTCCGTGACACGCGGGGCGTCCGGCGGGGTGCGGTCGATCGTGATCGACACCGGCTGCGATGCGGCGCTGCGGAGGTCGGACCGGAAGCCACCCGCGGTGCTCGCCGTCTGGGTGGCCGTCATGGTGACGGTGCCGTTCGGGCGCGGCGATGCACCCGTCGCCCAGGAGACGATCCAGCGGCCGTCCGGTCCGACGATCGCGGTGCGGACGGCGGCGCCTCCGTTCGTCGTGGTGCCGGAGAGTGACACCGTGACGGTCATGCCCGTGTCCCCGGTGCCGGAGACGGAGCCCGCGGTCGGTGCCCGCGTGGTGATGGTCGGCGGGACGACGACGTCGGACGCAGGAGCGTCGGCGGTGTGGCGGGAGGGGTCGGTGGTGTCCTGCACGGTGAACACCTGCTGCGGACCGGTCTGGACGGTGCCGTAGCAGGACCACGTGCCGCGGGGGTCCACCGTCGCGGTGCACACCGAACGGCTGGAGACGGCGGGGTCCATCACACGGACGGCGTGTCCGGGCGTCGCCGTGCCGTGGAACCGGCCGGTCGCGCTCGTGACGTCGCCGGGGTCGGCGATCGTCGGGTCGACCGGGGGACGGTCGGTCGGGGGAGCGGTCGGGGACGGGGCGCCCGTCGGGGCGGACGACGGTGGGGCCGGCCGGGTGTCGGACTGCGTGGGGGCGGCCGGTGCCGTCGGCGCCGCGGTGCTCGTCGCTGCCGCCGGCGCGATGGAGGTCGATGCTGGCCGCGACGCGGTGGTCGCTGCTGCTGCCACGGGGGCGGCCGCGAGGGCGAGCAGGGCTGCGGCGAGCGTCGCGGTCAGGCCCGCCAGCACCGTGCCACGGGCGGACTTCCGGGCTCGACGAGCAGGGCCGTCGCCCCCGACTGCCCTGGTGTCCACGTGGTCCCCGCGCGTGTTCATGCCCCTCCATCCCACGTCATGGCGACTGATCGGTCAATACACCTCGCGGATGATGTCCCCGATCCGAGCCGGTCCCGAACGTGGGGTGTGCGTGCCTGGGGAATCAACCGTGAACCCCGGGCCGCGCTCGGAACCGTCACTGAGCGTCGTTAGAATCATCGGTGGTCGTCCGGTGTGCACCATCGGCCGCCGCACGCGAGCATCCCGACGCGACAAGGAGCACTCCCGCATGAACACCGGACTCATCACGACACTGATCGTCATCGGCGTGGTGGTCGTGGTCCTCGTGGTCGTCGGGATCTACCTCTGGGTCACGTACAACTCGCTCGTCACGCTGAAGGTCCGCGTCGACGAGGCGTGGAGCGACATCTCCGTGCAGCTGAAGCGCCGCGCCGACCTCATCCCCACCATCGTCGACACGGTGAAGGGGTACGCCACGCACGAGAAGTCCGTCTTCGACGACGTGACCAAGGCCCGTTCCGAGACGTTGAGCGCCGGCGACGCGACAGCGGCATCCGCGGCCGAAGGGCACATGCAGAAGGCCCTGAAGAGCGTGTTCGCCGTGGCCGAGGGGTACCCCCAGCTCCAGTCGAGCCAGAACTTCCTGCAGCTGCAGACCGAACTCGTCGACACCGAGGACAAGATCCAGTCGGCCAGGCGGTTCTACAACGGCGGCGTCCGCGAGCTGAACACCAAGATCAAGGTGTTCCCGAACTCGTCCTTCGCGAAGAGCCGCGGCTTCGACGAGGCATCGTTCTTCGAGACGGCCGAGCCGGCGGCCATCGCCGAGCCGCCGCGCGTCCAGTTCTGACGAACCGGCACGGCTCCCGCAGATGTACAGCGCCATCGCGCGCAACAAGCGCAACACCGTCGTCATCGTCTTCGTCTTCCTGCTGATCATCGGCGCCCTCGGGTTCCTCGGCGGGTACCTCGCGGGCAACGTCTCGATCGGTGTGATCGTGCTCGTCGTCGCCATCGGGTACGCCGTGCTGCAGTACTTCACCGCTTCGCGCCAGGCGACCGCCATCGCCGGCGGCATCGAGATCGACCGGAACACCGAACCCCGGCTCTGGCGCACGGTCGAGAACCTCGCGATCGCCACCGGGATGCCGATGCCCCGGGTCTACGTCATCCGCGACCCGTCGCCGAACGCCTTCGCCACCGGCCGTGACCCGGAGCACGCCGTCGTCGCCGCCACCACCGGGCTGCTCGAGATCATGGACGACCAGGAGCTGCAGGGCGTGATGGCGCACGAGCTCGGACACGTCAGGAACTACGACATCCGGGTGTCGACGATGGTCTTCGGGCTGGTCGTCGCGGTCGGCCTCATCGCGGACGTCCTGCTGCGCATCTCGATCTTCAGCGGGCTGACCGGCGGGCGGAACCGGAACAACGACAACGGCGGCGGCGCGAACCCGATCCTGATGATCGCCGGGATCGTCGCCGTGCTCGTCGCCCCGATCGCGGCGATGGGCGTGCAGGCGGCGGTCTCCCGGCAGCGCGAGTACCTCGCCGACGCAACCGGTGCGCTCACCACCCGGCACCCGGAGGGCCTCGCGCGGGCGCTCGAGAAGCTCGGGGCCCACGGTCGCCCGATGCAGACGCAGAACTCCTCCATGGCGCACCTGTGGATCGCGGACCCGATGCAGCCCGGACTGATGGACCGCTTGTTCTCGACGCACCCGCCGCTGCCGGATCGGATCGCGCGGCTCCGCGCGAACCAGGACCGCTTCTAGTCAGCCGCGTCGGCCGTGGCGGGCTCGGGGGCGTCCGCGTCGTCGGCCGCCAGATGCGGGACGAGCGGCACGCCGAGCGCCCCCGCCAGTGCACGGGCGGCCGTCCCACGATCGGTGACCTCGATGCCGTCGAGCCCCTGCCACGCCGCTGCCCGGCGCAGGGTGTCTGCCAGGCGTTCCGCATCGAGCACGGCGCCGTCTTCCTGCCAGGCCGTCCGCACGCGGAGGACCCCGCGCTGCCGGTCGCTCTTCAGGTCGACCCGGCCGACGAAAGTGTCGTCCTGCAGCACCGGGAGCACGTAGTACCCGAACACCCGCTTCGGCGCCGGCGTGTAGATCTCGATCCGGTAGTGGAACCCGTACATCCGCTCGGCACGTCGCCGGAACCACACCACGGGATCGAACGGGCTCAGCACCGCACTGGTCGTCATCGTGCGCGGGACCCGGGCGTCGGCGTGCATCCACGCCTGCTCCCGCCAGCCCTCGACCCGCACGGGCAGCAGTTCCCCGGCGTCCTGCAGCTCGGCGATGGCCGCCGCGGTGTCGTCCGACCGCAACCGGTAGTAGTCGGCGATGTCCGCACGCGTGCCGACACCGAGCGCGCGGGACGCCCGCCCGACGAGCTCGCGGATCGCGTCCGCGCGAGCAGGTGCCGTCTCGAGGAACCCGGCCGGCAGCACCTGCGACGGCAGCGCGTACACCCGCTCGAAGCCCGATCGCCCCGCGCTCACCACGTCGCCCCAGCGGAACATCAGCTCGAGTCCGAGCTTGACGTCGCTCCACCCCCACCACGGCCCACGGCGCACGTTCGACTCGTGCTCCACGGCACTCGCGGGCATCGGCCCCTCGGCACGGAGCATCGCGTGCAGCTCGCGACGCACCGACTCGGTCCTGGTGACGTGTTCGATGCGGACCGGGGCGGCGTCCCGCTCGCGCATCGCGTCCATCTTCCAGCGGAACAGCCGGAGGTCGTCCCGGGGGATGAACGCGGCTTCGTGCGCCCAGTACTCCAGGTACGGGCCGCGCTTGGCGAACGTCAGTCGATCGAGCGCGGTGCGGTCGTAGGCGCCGAGCCGGGCGAACAGCGGCAGGTAGTGGCTCCGCTCGAAGACGTTGACCGAGTCGATCTGCAGCAGGCCGAGGCGGTTGATCCCCGCGCTCAGCGACCTGGTGACGACGGTGTCCGCCGGCGGCCGCCCGAAGCCCTGCGCAGCGAGTGCGACGCGCCGGGACTCGGCAGCGGAGAGCGTGGTCCTGACCATGTCCTCGACCCTAGTGAGCGCCACCGACGCCCACCTGCCGACGTATATGCCGCATCTGGAACCTGTCAGGCGACACACGGATACACTCGCGGCATGGCATGGGTACGCAAGCAGACTCATCCCGACCCCGTGGTCGAGGATTCGGTACCGATGGGCATGCGCATCGCCGGGGCGTGGTCCTGGCGGGTGCTCGTCGTGGTCGGGGTGATCGCGCTCTTCATCTGGCTGATGACGATCTTCAGCGAGATCCTCATCCCGTTCCTCATCGGCATCGTGATCTCCGCGCTGCTGGTCCCGTTCTCGAACTGGTTGCAGCGCCACCACGTCCCGAAGTGGATCGCGGTCATCGTCAGCCTGCTGGCGGGCATCGCCGCGCTCGGTGGCCTGATCTGGCTCGTCGTGGACCAGGTGATCGCGTCCTACCCGTCGCTCCGGGACCGCACGCTCTCGCAGTACGCGAACATCCGCGACTTCGTGCTCAACTCCGGACTCGGCATCACCCAGAAGGACGTCAACGGCTGGCTCGACGACGCCACCAAGTGGCTGCAGGACAACTCCGGATCGATCCTCTCCGGCGTCGCGAGCGCCGGGTCGAGTGCGACCCACGTGTTCGAGGCCCTGTTCATCATCCTGTTCACGACGATCTTCCTGCTCATCGACGGCAAGAACGTCTGGCGCTGGACCGTGCGTCTCTTCCCGAAGAAGGCGCGCGCAGCGGTCGACGGTGCCGGGGTGGCCGGCTGGATCACCCTGACGAGCTTCATCCGCGTGCAGATCTTCGTCGCGTTCGTCGACGCCGTCGGCATCGGGCTCGGTGCCTGGATCGTCGGGCTGTTCTTCGGGGGCATGCCCCTCGTCATCCCGATCGCCGCGTTCGTGTTCCTCGGGGCGTTCATCCCCGTGGTCGGTGCGATCGTCACGGGCTTCCTGGCGGTCTTCGTCGCGCTGATCTTCAACGGACCGATCGCCGCGGTCCTCGTGCTCGCGGTCGTCCTGCTCGTGCAGCAGATCGAGGGGCACATCCTCCAGCCGCTGGTGATGGGCAACGCGGTGAAGGTGCACCCACTGGCGGTCGTCCTCGGCGTCACCGCGGCATCCGGTCTGGCGGGCATCGCCGGAGCGTTCTTCGCGGTCCCCCTGATCGCGACCGTGAACGCGATGGTCACCACCATCGCGAGCGGCCGGTGGCGTCGACTCGACTCGGACCACGTGCTCGAAGCGACCCCGAAACGCGGGCAGCACGGCAACATCCAGCTCCTCCGACGTCGTCGGCACACCACGCAGGACGACGTCCCGGCCCCCGGCAGCGACAAGGAACCCACGGCCACGGACGGCACCGCCAGCACCAACTGACGTCATCGGTTCGCGGGCGGGGCCCCGCACCGACGATGATGGGGGAGTGACCGACACCAGCGCTCCTCCCCAGGCCCCCACGCTCGCCGACATCGAGGCTGCGCGGGAGACCATTGCGGGCGTCGCGCGCGTGACCCCGATGGAGACGTCGCAGTTCCTCGCGGAGCTCCTCGGGTCGCCCGTGCACCTGAAGTGCGAGAACCTGCAGCGCACCGGTGCGTACAAGGTGCGCGGGGCGTACAACCGCCTGTCAGCGCTGACGCCAGAGCAGCGCGCGAAGGGCGTCGTCGCCGCCAGCGCCGGCAACCACGCCCAGGGCGTCGCCCTCGCCGCCCGTGAGCTCGGGATCCCGGCGACGATCTTCACGCCGGTCGGCGTCGCCCTGCCGAAGCTGCAGGCGACCCGGCACTACGGGGCCGAGGTCGTCCTCCGCGGCCACTCCGTGGAAGAAGCGCTGTCGGCCGCCAAGGACTTCGGCGCCCGCACGGGTGCCGTGTTCATCCCGCCGTTCGACCACCCCGACGTCATCGCCGGGCAGGGCACCCTCGGGCTCGAGATCGTCGACCAGGTGCCCGACGTCGAAACGGTCGTGGTCCCGATCGGCGGCGGCGGCGTCATCGCCGGCATCGCCATCGCGGTGAAGGGACTCGCCGAGCGTCTCGGCCGCACGATCCGCGTGATCGGCGTGCAGGCGGCCAACGCCGCGTCCTACCCCGACTCGCTCGACGCCGGGGAGCCGGTCACCATCCAGACCACGCCGACGATCGCGGACGGCATCGCCGTCGCCCGACCCGGCGAGCTCAACTTCCCGATCATCCGCGACCTCGTCGACGAGATCGTCACGGTCTCCGACGACGACGTCGCCCGGGCGCTGCTCGTGCTCCTCGAGCGCGCGAAGCTGGTCGTCGAGGCCGCAGGCGCGGTCGGCGTGGCAGCGATCATGGCCGGCGCCGTCAAGGACACCGGTCGGACCGTCGTGCTCCTGAGCGGCGGGAACATCGACCCGCTCATGATGGAGCGCGTGATCACCCGTGGTCTCGTCGCCGCGTCTCGCTACATCGGCATCCGGATCATGCTGCCGGACCGCCCCGGACAGCTCGCCCGGGTCTCCCAGGTCATCTCCGACGCCGGCGCGAACGTCGTCGAGGTCCTGCACACCCGGCACGGGCAGGGGCTCGTCATCAACGAGGTCGCCCTCGACCTGTCGATCGAGGCCCGCGGCCCCGAGCACGCCGAAGAGGTCATCCAGCGGCTCCACGAGGCGGGCTTCCGCCCGGAGCAGCTGCTGCACTGAGCCTCCCGTCCGGCGCGGATCGCGCCCCGCAACGAACGACGCGCCCCGTCAGGACGGGGCGCGTCGTTCGTGAGGGGGCGCGAGCCTACGGCTCGTAGCGCTCGACCTTCGTCACCTCGACGGCGATGTCCTTGCCGTTCGGCGCGGTGTACGTCGTGGCGTCGCCGGCGCGGAGGCCGACGATCGCGGCGCCGACCGGGCTGACCGGGCTGTAGACCGTCAGGTCGGAGCCCTCTGCCACGATCTCGCGGCTGCCGACGAGGAACGTCGAGGAGTCGCCCGCGATGGTCGCCGTCACGACGGTGCCCGGCTCGACGGTGCCGTCGAACTCGGCTTCGCGGACGGTCGCCGTCTTCAGCAGGTTCGTGAGCACGCGGATGCGGGCCTCGATCTTGCCCTGCTCGTCCTTCGCCGCGTGGTAGCCGCCGTTCTCCTTGAGGTCGCCCTCTTCGCGCGCGGCCTCGATGCGGCGGGCGATCTCGGCACGGCCTTCGCCGCTCAGCTCCTCGAGCTCCGCCTGGAGGCGGTCGAACGCCTCCTGCGTGAGCCAGGTGGCCTGCGTGTCGTTGCTCATGAAAGTCAATCCCTTCGGCCATGAAAGAACGAGACCGACCGGAGCGGTCGATCTCGTCAGGCGAATCAGGGCAGTCTAGGGAACCCAGCAGGTGTGGATCAAGCCGGTCACGCCGCGTGTCGTGGTGTTCACCTCGGTCGAGATCGACCGCGAGCGCTCGGTGGCGGCGGGCAGCGACACCGTCTTCCAGCCGACGATCGTGTACGACTTGTCGAGCACCTGGACGGCGCACTCGGCCCTCGTGCCCGGATCCACCGACACCTGCGAGTGCACCACGGCCTTGTGTGCCGAGAGGATCTCGTAGCCGACGTCCTCGGTGTCGAGGCCGTGCGAGGTCTGCCCTGGGCCCGCCCAGATGACCCAGGCGCCGAACACGACGACGATCGCGGCCGCCGCGGCGATGGCGATCGTGCGGGTGCGACGGGTGCGCCCGGGGGTGCGGCCGTAGCGGTCGTCGAGGGTGGCCGTGGTGGTCGGGCCAGACGCGGTCGGGCCAGACGGGGTCGGGTTCAGCTGTTCGGACAGTTCGGGGCTCCCGGGGTGATTATCCTGATCCCAGGGTAGTTCACGCTCTCCGTGCGCCACCCGCACCCCCGATGCGCGCGACGTGCATCCCGATCGCCAGCAGTGAGGAACGTCCGGTGCCCTACCGCCTGATGGCCGTGCACGCCCATCCCGACGACGAGTCGAGCAAGGGAGCGGCCACCTCGGCGAAGTACGTGGCCGACGGCGACCAGGTCCTCGTGGTCTCCTGCACCGGCGGCGAGGCCGGCGACATCCTCAACGACCACCTCGGCGAACCCGCGACGAGCCACGCGCACCGCGACATGGCCGGCTACCGCCGTGGCGAGATGGCTGCTGCGCAGGCGGCTCTCGGCATCGACCACGTCTGGCTCGGCTACCACGACTCGGGACTGCCCGACGCCGAGCAGGGCGAGACGGTGCGACCCGGCACGTTCTCCACCGTCCCGCTCGAGTACAGCACCGAGGCCCTCGTCCGCGTGATCCGTCGGTTCCGCCCGCACGTGCTCGTCACCTACGACGAGAACGGCGGGTACCCGCACCCCGACCACATCCGCACGCACGAGGTCTCCGTGGCCGCCTGGCGCGACGCCGCCGACCCGGCGAAGTACCCGGACGCCGGGGAACCCTGGTCGATCTCGAAGCTCTACTACGAGCGCACCATGAACCCGCGCCGCTTCACCGCGTTCTACGAGGCCCTCAGGGAGCGCGAGCCGGACAGCCCGCTCCTCGAGCAGCTCGGCGAGTGGGTGGAGCGGTTCGCCGACCGGCCCGACCTCGCGACGACGCACGTGGACGTGCACGAGTACTTCGACGCCCGCGACGCCGCACTCCGTGCGCACGCCAGCCAGGTGCCGCCGGACAGCCCCTTCTTCTACTGGCCGAACGACCTCCTCGCGACGGTGTGGCCGACCGAGGACTACCAGCTGGTGGAGGCACGCGTGCCCACCGACCTGCCGGAGTCCGACCTCTTCGCGGGGATCCCACCGGAACAGGACGTCAACGCGTGAGCACCATCGCGGCAGTACTCGCCGCCACCCCGAGCCCCAGCCCGACCTCGGCCGTCCCCGACGTGGACGTCACGCCGGGGGTCGCCGGGTTCATCGCGATCGCGGTCATCGCGGTCCTGACGATCCTGCTCGTGGTGGACATGACCCGCCGCATCCGGCGCACCCGCTACCGCGCGGAGATCCGGGAGCGCCTCGAGGCCGAGGCCCGTGGCGAGGACGTCGGCGGCGCCGACGAGCCGGGCCGCACCGACGTCGCGGACGACACCGAACGCGGCTGACGGGACCGGTCACCGGCCTGGAGGCACCTGCCGGACCCCGCCACGAGCCTCCCGTCCGCCGTTCCGCGCCTGGTGGGCCGGATCGCGCGTAGCGGGTCGAATCGCGCGTAGGAGGTCGAATCGCCCGTAGGAGGTCGAAAGTTCCGGCCTCCTACGCGCGATTCGGCTTCCTCCTGCACGCGTTGTGGGAAGGAACGCGCGCGGTGCCGAGCTCGTCGTGCGCGGTCAGCGGACCGGGTGCAGGGCCACCAGCAGGATGCCGACCCACTGCGCGGCGAACGCGGCGACCGTCAGCGCGTGGAAGACCTCGTGGAACCCGAAGACCGTCGGGGACGGGTTCGGCCGCTTGAAGCCGTAGACCAGCGCGCCGACGACGTACGCGAGCCCGCCGGACAGCACGAGCACCGTCATCGGGACGCTCGCTGCGAAGAGCTGCGGCAGGATCCCGAGCGCCGCCATGCCGAGTGCCAGGTAGAGCGGCACGTAGAGCCAACGGGGTGCGCCGATCCAGAACACCCGGAACGCGATGCCGAGGAGTGCGCCGCCCCACATCACCCAAAGCACGACGAGCATGAGCGTGTGTGGCAGGGCGCACACCGCCACGGGCGTGTACGTGCCGGCGATGAGCAGGAAGATGTTCGTGTGGTCGATCCGCTTCAGGACCTTCTTGACCACTGGCCCCCACGGGAAGCGGTGGTAGGTCGCGGAGACGCCGAACATGATCAGCGACGTGGCCATGAACACGGCGGACCCGGCCTTCGCGGCCGGACTCGCAGCGAGCGAGACGAGCACGATGCCCATCGCGATGGCGAACGGGAACGTGCCGAGGTGGATCCAGCCGCGCCAGGCCGGACGCGGCTCGACGGTCGACGCGGTTGCCTGCGACGCTTCCTCCGCGGCCTCGTCGGCCGCTTCCTCCGTGAACGGGACGTGGGGGAGGGTGTCGCTGTCCCGGTCGTGCTGCATCCTCCGACGATATGTCCGGCCGGCACCCGGACGGCTGGGAGTCCGCACCGAGGAGCCGTGCACTACAGTCGTTGCGTGACCGGCAGGCTGGGACGGGAAGGACGCGGGATCCTCTACCGCGCCTACCAGCAGCGCATCCGGAAGCAGATCGACGGTGCGCCGACGCCGAAGCACGTCGCGATGATCGTGGACGGGAACCGCCGCTGGGCGAAGCAGCTCGGCCTCGAGACCGCCGCGCACGGACACCGGGCAGGCGCGGCGAAGATCCCCGAGTTCCTGACCTGGTGCGAAGACCTCGACGTGCAGGTCGTCACGCTCTACCTGCTGTCGGCGGACAACCTCAAGGGCCGCGGCGGCGACGAACTCCAGGAACTCATCGGCATCATCGCCGCGCTGGCCGATCGCCTGTCGCGGCAGGGCACGTGGCGTGTGCAGCACGTCGGGTCGAACGACGGGCTTCCAGACGAGCTCGTCGCGGCGCTGTCGGAAGCGGAGGCCAGGAGCGCCGGCAACACCGGGCTGCACATCAACCTGGCGGTCGGGTACGGCGGCCGGCGGGAGATCGCCGACGCCATGCGCAGCATCGTCCGTGCGCACGGAGAAGGCGGTGGGACGCTCGACACGCTCGCCGAGGTGCTGACCCCCGAGCTCATCGGCGACCACCTGTACACGCAGGGGCAGCCGGACCCTGACCTGATGATCCGCACCTCGGGGGAGCAGCGTCTGTCGGACTTCATGCTGTGGCAGAGCGCGCACAGCGAGTTCTACTTCGTCGAGGCGTTCTACCCGGACCTGCGCGAGGTCGACTTCCTCCGGGCCGTACGCGACTTCGGGCGTCGGTCGCGGCGGTTCGGCGGCTGAGGCGTCGACGCGCGTTCCGGCGTCGATTCGGGTGCTGACCCGGGTCCCAGTACACTCACAGGGTTCTGTTCCTGTGAAAGGTGTCCGCTGTGACCACGATCGACGAGTACGCCGCCGGCTTCGCCGAGGATCCCGGGTACCTCGACCACGCCGCCTTCGGGCCCGTGCAGACCGCCGTGCTCGAGGAGCAGCGCGTCCTCGGGACCATCCAGGAGCACATGCGGTTCGGCGCGATGGAGACGCTCGACGAGCAGGACGCCCGCGTCCGTGCCGTCGCTGCACGGCTGGTCGGCGTCCGCGAGGAGCAGGTCGTGTCGCAGACCGCGACGACGCCCGGGCTGCTCCACACCGCGTTCGGGCTGACCGGTGGCGTGCTCGTCGCCGCGGACGAGTACCCGTCGATGCCGCTGGCGCTGGCGAGTGCCGCGTCGGCCACCGGGGGCCGCGTGCGCCCGGTCGTCATCGAGTCCGGCGCGGGCTGGGTGACGCCGTCGCTGGTCGCGTCACGACTCGCCGCGGCCGCGGACTCCGGCGTCGATGACATCACCGCCGTCGCCGTGTCGCTCGTGGACTGGCGCACCGGGTACCTCGCCGACCTCGCCGGCATCCGCGAGGTCATCGGCGACCGTCTGCTCATCGTCGACGCGATCCAGGGCTTCGGCGTCGTCGACGCCCCGTACGAGGCCGCCGACGTCGTGGCGACCGGTGGACAGAAGTGGCTGCACGCCGGGTGGGGCACGGGGTTCGTGTCGTTCAGCGACCGTGCGCTCGGCCGCCTGCAGCCGGCCCTGTCCGGCCCGCACGGCACGACCGGGTGGCCGGTCGAGGTGCCGTCGGTGCGTCCTGGAGCCGCCGGCTTCACGATGACGCGGATCGACCCCGTCGCTCAGGCGCGGCTCGCGGTCTCCCTCGAGCGGCTCACCGCGGTCGGGGTGTCCGCCGTGCAGGAGCGCGTCGCGGACCGCGTGGAGCGGGTGTTCCAGATCGCCGACGAGTTCGGGCTCGAGGTCGAGTCGAGCCGCGACCCCGCCGAGCGTGCGGGCATCGTCGTCCTCCGGCCCGCCGAGGGACGACTCACCGCGCTGTCGGCGGCGCTGCACAACCACGGGGTCACGGCGAGCACCCGACTCGGCACGGTCCGGGTGTCGGTGTTCGCGTCGACGACGGACGAGACCCTCGACATGTTCCGCGACGCCTGCATCTCCTACGCCACCTCGTTCTGACGCGCGCGCGTGCGCGTCCGCGCCGTCCGTCCGTGCTGCCAGAGCGACACCCGTTCGCCGGGGGGAGCCGTCCGTCCCGCGAAAGCGACAGTTCCCCGCACGCGTGTGGCGGGAAACTGTCGCTTTCGCGGGACCGGCCGGGTCGATCGGGCCAGCCTGGGGATCGCATCGCGACGCTCAGGAGGCGTTCACATGAACGTAACCGAGCAATCCGCGTGTCGCTGGCGTGCTGTCAGAGGGCCGTCGTAGCTTTGCCGCATCGGGCACCGCGCCCGATCGAAGCGGCCACAGATGGTGCTTCGGGACCCGCTCCGTGGCCGTGTCGAGGACAAGGACCGGGTCGCGTGCGGCCCGGGGATGGAGTGGTCGTGACCTCTCAGAACGTCTCCCACGGAACCTCGTCAGCAGCGTCGACCTCGGCTTCCGCCGCGGCGTCGACCGGCACGGACCAGCGCACCTACGTGCTGGACACCTCGGTGCTGCTGAGTGATCCGCGGGCCCTGTTCCGCTTCGACGAGCACGCCGTCGTGCTGCCCGTCGTGGTCGTCAGCGAACTGGAGTCCAAGCGCAACGACCCGGAGATCGGGTACTTCGCCCGGCAGGCCCTCCGGATCCTCGACGAACTCCGCATCGAGCACGAACGCCTGGACTTCCCGGTGGCCGTCGGCGAAGGCGGGTCGCTCCGCGTCGAGCTGAACCACTCGAACCAGTCCGTCCTGCCCTCCGGCCTCCAACTCGGCGACAACGACTCCCGGATCCTCGCGGTCGCGTCGAACCTCGCGAACGACGGGCTCGATGTCGTCGTCGTCTCGAAGGACCTCCCGCTGCGCGTCAAGGCCGCCTCGATCGGCCTCGCGGCAGAGGAGTACCGCGCCGAACTCGCCGTCGACTCCGGGTACACGGGCATCGCCGAGCTGCAGGTCTCCGGCGAGCAGATGTCCGACCTGTACGAGAAAGAGGAGATCCGGTCGTCGCAGCTCGACGGTGTCCCGATCAACACCGGTGTCGTCATCCACTCCGAACGGGGATCCGGTCTCGGCCGGGTGCACACCGCCGGTTCGGTCGCCCTCGTCCGCGGCGACCGTGAGGTCTTCGGGCTCCGCGGCCGCTCCGCCGAGCAGCGGCTCGCGATCGACGCGCTCCTCGACCCGGAGATCGGCATCGTCTCGCTCGGCGGCAGCGCCGGCACCGGGAAGTCGGCGCTCGCGCTCTGCGCCGGACTCGAAGCCGTGCTCGAACGGCAGCAGCACAAGAAGATCATGGTGTTCCGGCCGCTCTACGCGGTCGGCGGGCAGGAGCTCGGCTTCCTCCCCGGCGACGCGAGCGAGAAGATGAACCCGTGGGCGCAGGCCGTCTACGACACGCTCGGCGCGCTGGTGTCCGACAACGTCCTCGACGAGGTCGTGGAACGCGGCATGCTCGAGGTGCTCCCGCTGACCCACATCCGCGGGCGCTCCCTGCACGACGCGTTCGTCATCGTCGACGAGGCCCAGTCGCTCGAACGGAACGTCCTGCTGACGATGCTCTCCCGCATCGGGCAGAACTCCCGCGTCGTGCTCACCCACGACGTCGCGCAGCGCGACAACCTGCGGGTCGGTCGGCACGACGGGGTCGCGTCGGTGATCGAGCGGCTGAAGGGACACCCGCTGTTCGCGCACGTCACGCTGACGCGTTCCGAGCGCTCCGCCATCGCCGCGTTGGTGACGGAGATGCTGGACTCGCCCGACCTGGTGTAGTCGAGTCCTTCGCCAAAGCGACAGATCCCGCGATCGACGGGCCCAGTCCTTCGCCGAAGCGACAGATCACCGCAGGTTGTCTGCGGTGATCTGTCGCTTTCGCGGGTCGAGGACCGGAGGCGCGGCGCACGAACCGAGCCGAGACAGACGGGAGGCCCGGTGCCAGCTGGCACCGGGCCTCCCGTCCGTCAGGGGGTCGCGCGGCTCAGTTCGGGTGGGTCATCGAGAGCACGTCGAGCGCCTCGTCCAGCTGCGCCTCGGTGACCTCACCGCGCTCGACGAAGCCGAGCGCGACCACGGCTTCCCGCACGGTGATGCCCTCGGCGACGGCGTGCTTGGCGACCTTCGCGGCGGCCTCGTACCCGATGACGCGGTTGAGCGGGGTCACGATCGACGGCGAGGACTCGGCGAAGGCGCGGGCACGCTCGAGGTTCGCCTGCAGCCCGTCGACGGTCTTGTCGGCGAGGACCCGCGAGCTGTTCGCCAGCAGACGGATCGACTCCAGCAGCGCGGTGCCCATCACCGGGATCGCGACGTTGAGCTCGAACGCGCCGGACGCGCCGGCCCATGCGACGGTCGCGTCGTTGCCGATGACCCGTGCCGCGACCATGAGCGTCGCCTCGGGGATGACCGGATTGACCTTGCCGGGCATGATCGACGACCCCGGCTGCAGGTCGGGGATGTGCAGCTCGCCGAGCCCGGTGTTCGGCCCGGAGCCCATCCACCGCAGGTCGTTGTTGATCTTCGTCAGGCTGACCGCGAGCACCTTGAGCGCGCCGGATGCCTCGACGAGGGCGTCACGGGCGCCCTGGGCCTCGAAGTGGTCGAGGGCCTCGGTGATCGGGAGTCCGGTGTCCTCTGCCAGCTGGGCGATGACCTGCTGCGGGAAGCCCTTCGGCGTGTTGATGCCGGTGCCCACCGCGGTGCCGCCGAGCGGGACCTCGGCGACGCGGGGGAGCGTGGCGTTCACACGCTCGATGCCGAGGCGGATCTGCCGCGCGTACCCGCCGAACTCCTGCCCGAGGGTGACCGGGGTGGCGTCCATCAGGTGGGTGCGGCCCGACTTCACGGCGTCGGCCCACAGCGTGGCCTTCGCTTCGAGGGACTCGGCGAGGTGCTCGAGGGACGGGACGAGCGACCGGATGAGGGCGTCCGTGACGGCGACGTGCACCGAGGTCGGGAAGACGTCGTTCGACGACTGCGAGGCGTTGACGTGGTCGTTCGGGTGCACGGCCGTGCCGCTCCGGGATGCCAGGGTCGCCAGGACCTCGTTCATGTTCATGTTCGACGAGGTGCCGCTGCCGGTCTGGTAGACGTCGACCGGGAACTGGTCGTGGTGTTCGCCCGCGATGATGACGTCCGCGGCACCGACGATGGCGTCGGCCACGGCCCCGTCGACGATGCCGAGCTGCCCGTTGACGATCGCCGCGGCACGCTTGATGCGCGCGAGGGCGACGATCTGCGCCGACTCGAGCCCGGTGCCCGAGATCGGGAAGTTCTCCACCGCGCGCTGCGTCTGGGCGCGGTAGAGCGCCGAGACGGGCACACGGACCTCGCCCATGGTGTCGTGCTCGATCCGGAAACCGTCGTCGGTGGTCGGTTCGGTGCCGGTCGAGGCGGTGGGTGTCGTCGCGGTGGTGTCGGTCACGTCGTCGTGGTCCTTCCTGGTGGTGCTGCCGGTCGCGGTCGCGCCCGGGGTGTCGTTCGGGCCGCGGTGGATCGCCGCGGCGCGTGTGCCGTGCCGGTGCCCGTCGGACCGGCGGCGGCCCGTCGTCAGGCCTGGCCGACGACGGTGTCGATGCTGACCTCGCCCGTGGTCAGGTCGTAGGTCGCGCCGACGACGGCCAATCTACCCTCGGCGATGGCGTCGGACACGGCGCCGGAGCGCTCGAGGATCGCGCCGAGCGTGGACTCGAGGTGTGCGGCGCCGATGGCTTCCTGCGGCAGGTCGGCGTCGGTCGCCCTGACCCGCTCGACACTCGGCGAGATCGCGTCCACGAGCGCCTGCAGGTGCGGCGCCGGGACGGGTTCGCCGGAGCGTGCCGCCGCGACCGCCCCGCACTTGGTGTGGCGCAGGACGACGACCAGCGGGGTGCCGAGCGCCACGACGGCGAACTCGATCGAGCCGAGCACGACGTCGTCGACGATCTGCCCGGCGTTGCGGATCGCGAACACGTCGCCGATGCCCGCGTCGAAGACGTGCTCGAACGGCACGCGGGAGTCCGAGCACCCGAGGACGGTCGCGAACGGCGCCTGCGAGCCGGCGAGCTCGTTGCGGCGGTCGGGGTCGATGCGGCCGGTGCGGCGCTTGTCGGACGCAAACCGGGCGTTGCCCTCGACGAGGAGTCGGAGGGCGTCGGCTGGGGTGGACGCTGCGCGGTCGGTCATGGGTTCGGCTCCTCGGTGCTGCTTCGGGTGACGGGTTCGGCCTGGATCAGTCGCTCAGCTGCTTCGCGACGCCGGCGGCGATCTTCCGGAACGAGGCGTCGTCGGCGGTGCCGGCCAGCACGACGGTGTTCCGGCCGAAGGTCGCGACGAGGGAGTACGCCTGGTTGCCGGCGTCCTTGCCCTCTGCCCGGCGGTCGTACACGGTCCACTTCGTCCCGCCGATGGACCGTGAACCCGTCGCTGCGTGCTGGTCGAGCTGGTTCGCCACCCAGGTCGGGTTGGCGTCGATGCCCTGCTGCAGGCCGACGTACTGCTTGTCCGGGGTCAGGAAACCCACGGTCCAGACGTCCACGCCGTCGGCGGCCTTGTCCTTGTAGTCGGCGCGGTTCGCGCTGTACGAGTCGGGGAGCTCCGGTGCAGCGAGCGTGACCCCCGGGACGTCCGCCTGGGCGGCGACCTGCTGGTAGTCGACGCTGCGGTCCACGGCACCGTCCGGGCGTGCCACGACCGCGACCAGGAACACCACGATGCCGAGCGACGCGATGAGCGCGAGCACGAGGTTGAAGGCCGTCTGGTGCTGCCGGCGTGCACGGCGCGCTGAGTCCTTGCGTGCCCAGGTCTCCTCGGCCGTCTCGGGGCGGCCGAGCTCGGCGACGACCGGGCGGCCGGTCTCCGGATCGGTCACCGGGACGCCTCGGCAGCGTCACCGTCGCTGGCCGCGCGGGCTGCGTCGAGGCGCGCACGGGCGCCGACGAGCCACTCTTCGCAGCGTGCCGCGAGGGCTTCGCCGCGCTCCCAGAGGGACAGCGAGCGCTCGAGCGTCGCGGAGCCCTGTTCGAGCTCGTTGACGACGCGGACGAGTTCGTCGCGCGCGGCCTCGTAGCTCAGGGACCGGACGTCTGTCTGCCCGCTCGGGGCAGTCTCGGGCTGTTCCTCGGATGACACCCCTCGATCCTACCGAGGGTCCACCGACGCGTTCGTCGGAAGGCTGCGCCTGTGGAGAACGCCGTGGCTGTCGACATCCCCCGCCCGTGGAGAACGCTCAGCCCTCGCCGTCGGGCCCCGGCCCCTCGGGTTCGAGCGTGCCCGTCGCCGTGCCTGCACCGAGCGTCACGCGGACGCCGGTGCTGCCGTCGAGGTCCGCGGCGGCCCGGACGACGCCACCGTCGGCCGTCTGGACGATCGCGTACCCGCGCCGGAGCGTGTCCCGCGGCGAGAGCGCACGGAGGCGTCCGGTCAGGTGCCCGACGTCCGCGTGCGAGCGCTCGATGCGACGGTCGAGGAGCTCGCGCGCCCGGGAGAGGTCTCGTGCCACCTCCTCGGCACGGGTGTCGACGAGCCACGCCGTGGAGGCGAGTGCCGGACGGGAGCGCAGCGCGGCGATGCGGTCCGCCTCGACGGACAGGGTGTGCGAGAGCCGGAGCCCCAGCCGGGCTCGGGCCTGCCGCACGTTCGCCAGTTCCTCGGCGACGTCGGGCACGACCCGCTTCGCGGCGTCCGTCGGGGTCGAGGCACGCAGGTCGGCGACCTCGTCCAGGATCGGGCGGTCGGCTTCGTGGCCGATCGCCGAGACGATCGGGGTCGTCGCGGCCGCCGCTGCCCGGACCAGTCCCTCGTCGCTGAAGCCGAGCAGGTTCTGGAAGTCGCCGCCACCGCGGGCGACGATGATGACGTCGACCTCGGGGTCGGCATCGAGTTCCTGGATGGCGGCCGTCACCTCGGTCACGGCACGCTCGCCCTGGACGGCTGCGTGGATCGTGCGGAACTCGACCTGCGGCCACCGGAGCTGCGCGTTCCGCTTGACGTCCTTCTCGGCGTCGGAGTCCTTGCCGGTGACGAGCCCGATGCGGTGCGGCAGGAAGGGGAGCCGCTTCTTGCGGGAGACGTCGAAGAGGCCTTCCTCGGCCAGGGTCCGCCGCAGCCGTTCGAGCCGTTCGAGCAGGTCCCCGAGGCCGACGTGCTTCATCTCGACGACCTGCATCGTCAGCGAGCCGCCCTTGACCCAGTAGTTCGGCTTGACCGCGGCGACCACCCGGGCGCCCTGCTTGAGGTCGGCCGGCACCCGGGAGCGCACGCTCGACCAGATGGAGAACGACACGGTGGCGTCGACCTCGACGTCCTTGAGCTTGCCGTACACGTTGCCGCCCGCGACGTTCCACTGCGTGATCTCGCCTTCGACCCACGCGGTGCCGAGCCGGTCGATCCAGTCCCGCATCTTCGCGCCGAGCAGCGCGACGGGCCACGGGTTGTCGGCCGTCGGTGGTCCCTGTTCGATCGCCATGCGCTCCTCCTCGTGGTGCCGTCCCATGGTGCCGGACACCGGTGACACCCGCGCCCAGGCGCCGCCGAAGACCGGTGACACCCGCGCCCAGGCGCCGCCGGACACCGGTGACACCCGCGCCCAGGCCCCGTCGGTCCCGCTCACCTATCATCGGGGACGTGACGATCACCAACGGCCACTCGGTCCCACTCGCCCCGCCGCGCATGCCCGCGCCGCGCGGACGGCTGCGGAACGACCCGGTGACCGGCACCAAGAAGGTCCTGCTCGCCGCCCCGCGCGGGTACTGCGCCGGCGTGGACCGGGCAGTCGTCGCGGTCGAGAAGGCGCTCGAGCAGTACGGCGAACCCGTCTACGTGCGCAAGCAGATCGTCCACAACGTCCACGTCGTGTCGACGCTCGAGCAGCGCGGCGCCGTCTTCGTGGACGACGTCGACGAGGTCCCCCGTGGATCGCACGTCGTCTTCAGCGCGCACGGGGTGTCCCCGGCGGTCGTGGCCGGTGCCGCGGACCGGGACCTGCACGCCATCGACGCCACGTGCCCGCTCGTCACGAAGGTCCACCGCGAAGCCACCCGGTTCGCCAAGGCCGAGCGCACCATCATCCTGATCGGGCACGCCGGCCACGAAGAGGTCGAGGGAACGATGGGGCACGCCCCGGAGCGCACGATCCTGGTCAACGGGCCGGAGGACGTCGCCGCCCTCACCGTGGACGACCCGGACAACCTGGTGTGGCTCTCGCAGACCACGTTGAGCGTCGACGAGACGATGGAGACCGTCCGCCGGCTGCGCGAGAAGTACCCGACGATCCAGGACCCGCCCTCCGACGACATCTGCTACGCCACCCAGAACCGGCAGGTCGCGATCAAGAAGGTCGCCCCACAGGCGGACCTGGTGATCGTGGTCGGTTCGGCGAACTCCTCGAACAGCGTCCGCCTGGTCGAGGTCGCACTCGAGCACGGCGCCCGGGCAGCGCACCGGGTCGACTACGCCGAGGAGATCCGGCAGGAGTGGCTCGACGGCGTCCGCACGGTGGGCGTCACGAGCGGAGCGTCCGTCCCCGAAGAGCTCGTCCACGAGGTCCTCGAGCAGCTCGCCGACGCCGGCTTCGGCTCCGTCGAGGAGGTCGTCACCGCGCACGAGGACCTGATGTTCTCCCTCCCGAAGGAACTCCGCACGGATGCGTCGGGCAAGCCGACGCGCGCCCTCGGCGGTCGTACCCGATGAGCACGGGGGACTGGTCGTCCGTCCCGTCGCGTGGGCACGGCGACGGACAGGAGGCCCGGCTCGATCCGCCGACGTCGGCCGCCGGTACCGCGGACGGTCGCGTCCACGGTCGTCCGGCACCGCAGTACGGCGAGTACGCCCCGGAAGGCTGGGTCAACCCGGTGTTCGTCGAACAGGAACGTGCCGAGCGCGAGCGCCAGGCGCACGAGGCCGCCGTCGCCGCGCGCGAGTCGGCTGCGGCCGGCCCCGGCCCCGGAGCGCAGCCGTCGCGCACGTCGCCGCGCATGTCGTCGGGCGCAGCCGTGCCGACGGCGCGGTTCGGGAAGTCACCAGGCGACTTCCTGCTCACCGTCATGCTGCTGGCGTTCGGGCTCGTGTCCGTCGTCCAGTCGCTGTCCGTCGGCACCGTCGCCTCCGGTGTCCGGCGGGAACTGGAACTCCGCTACACCGCGTTGGAGGACCCCGGCGCACTGACCACAGCGGCACTCGTGAGCGCGATCGTCACGGTCGTGCTGTTCGTCCTCGTCGCCTGGTGGTCGATCGTGCGCCTGCGCCGCCGGAAGCGCACGGTGTGGGTGCCGCTCCTCGGTGGTGCCGTCGCGTCCCTGGTCACCTTGGGCGCCTTCGCGACGGTGCTCGCCAACGACGGGCACTTCGTGGCCTGGATGATGCAGAACGCCGGCGGCTGAGTCCGCTCCGGGCGCCCCGGCTCAGCCGGCCAGGAACGCTGCGACGGCGCCGTGCAGTGCCGCCAGGTCGTCGACGTGCACGAGTTCGCGGACCGAGTGCATCGAGAGCAGCCCGACACCGATGTCGACGGTGGGGATGCCGAGCCGGGTCGCCGCGATCGGTCCGATCGTCGAGCCTCCGGGGATCGTGTTGTTGTTCACGAACGGCTGGAACGGCACCCCGGCCGATGCGCACGCGGCAGCGAAGACGGCCTCGCCCTTCGCCTCCGTCATGTAGCGCTGGTTCGCGCTGATCTTCAGGAGCGGGCCACCACCCGGACGCGGACGGTTCGTCGGGTCGTGCTTCTCGGAGTGGTTCGGGTGCACCAGGTGTCCGGCGTCGCTCGACAGCAGCCACGAGGCGCGGAATGCCCGTGCTGCTTCGGAACGGGTGGCGCCGAGGCCCTCCTGCACGCGGCCGAGGACGTCCTCGAGGAACGGCCCACCGGCACCGGACGGCGTCGCCGACCCGACCTCTTCGTGGTCGAACGCCGCGAACACCGCGATGTGGTCCGTGTCGTCGGGGGCATCCACGATGCCGCGGAGCCCGGCGTGCACGCTCGTCAGGTTGTCCATCCGCCCGGAGGCCAGGAACGACCCGTCGATCCCGACCCGGGCGGGCGCCTGGGTGTCGGCGAGGAAGAGGTCCCACGATACCGCTGTGTCGCCGACCCGTCCGCGGAGCCACTCGAGGGCGTCGACGCCGCCGGACTCGGTGCCGTCCGTGCCGACGACCGGCAGGGTGTGGCGCTGCCGGTCGATCTCGTTGCCGGTGTTCACGCCGCGGTCGAGGTGGATCGCGAGGTTCGGGATCCGTGCGACCGCGCCGGTGTCCAGGAGCGTGATCGATCCGTCGGCGTGCACGACGCGACCGGCGATGCGGAGGTCGCGGTCGAACCAGGTCGAGAGGATCGGGCCGCCGTAGACCTCGACGTTGAGCTGCTCCCAGCCCCCGACGCGCACGGTCGGGTTCGGCTTGATCCGGAAGCCGGGGGAGTCGGTGTGTGCGCCGAGGATCCGGAAGGGCGTCGTCGCGTTCGCACCGGTCGGCGTCCGCCAGGCGATCACCGCGCCGTCGCGGACGACCACGTACGCACCGGGCTCGGTCGGCCATGCGTCGAGCTCCGAGAGCTCCGTGAACCCGGCCGCCACCAGGCGGTCCCGGGTCTCGGCGGCGGCGTGGAACGCCGTCGGCGATGCGGTGACGAACTGGGCGAACTCGGAGGCGATGGCGTCGACGGTCACCCGACCATCGTGGCACGGGACGCGTCCGACGGACGCGCCCCGAGCCTCCAGTCCGATGTCAGCTCTTGCTGTTGCCCGCCGAGCCGAGGACCTTCGCGGCCTCGCCGACGCGGGCCGCCATCGCCGTCTCGGCGACCTTGCCCCATGCGCGCGGATCGTACTGCTTCTTGTTGCCGACCTCGCCGTCGATCTTCAGGACGCCCTCGTAGTTGGTGAACATCGAGCCGGCGATCGAGCGCGTGAACGCGTACTGCGTGTCCGTGTCGATGTTCATCTTGATGACGCCGTTGCGGACGGCCTCGTGGATCTCGTCGTCGGTCGAGCCGGAGCCGCCGTGGAACACGAGGTCGAGGGGGTTCTCGCCGGTGCCGTGCTTGGCGGCGACCGCGGCCTGGATCTCGCCGAGGAGTTCCGGACGGAGCTTCACGTTGCCGGGCTTGTAGACGCCGTGCACGTTGCCGAAGGTCAGGGCGGCGATCCAGCGACCCTTGTCACCGAGGCCGAGTGCGTCGACGACCCGCTCGACGTCGTTCGGGGTCGTGTAGAGCGCGTCGTTGGTGCCCTCGTGCTGGACGCCGTCCTCTTCGCCGCCGACGACGCCGATCTCGACCTCGAGGATGGCGTTGATGTTGCGGGTCTTCTCGATCATCGTGCGGGCGATCTCGATGTTCTCGTCGAGCGGCACGGCCGAGCCGTCCCACATGTGCGACTGGAAGATCGGGTTGCGGCCGTGGCGCACCTCTTCCTCGCTCGCTGCGATGAGCGGCAGGACGAAGCCGTCGAGGGCGTCCTTCGGGCAGTGGTCGGTGTGGAGCGCGACCGTGATCGGGTAGTTCTTGGCGACCTCGTGCGCGAACTTCGCCATCGCGAGTGCACCGGCGGCGCGGTTCTTCACGGTGTGGCCGGCGAAGTAGTCTGCACCGCCCGTGGTCACCTGGAGGATGCCGTCCGACCCTGCCTCGGTCAGGCCCTGGAGGACCGCGTTGATGGTCTGGGACGAGGAGACGTTCACGGCGGGGTACGCGAACTTGCCCGCCTTCGCTCGGTCGATCATCTCGGCGTACTGTTCCGGCGTTGCGATGGGCACTGGGATCTCCTTCGACTTCGGTGGTGGCCGGTCCGATCGTAGTCAGCCGGACTGGAGGCGCGGTGCGGGTTACGCGGTCGCGTCGCGTCGTCCTGCACATCCGTCCACGGCGGCGGCGTCGCCACAGCCGCTCGGTAGGCTGGAGCCGTGACTCCCACGACTGAAACCGGATCCCTCTTCCTGCAGCCCGACCGCAACCTCGCGCTGGAACTCGTGCGTGCGACCGAGGCCGCGGCGATCCGTGCGCAGCCGTGGGTCGGTCGTGGTGAGAAGAACCTCGCGGACGGTGCTGCCGTCGACGCGATGCGGAAGTTCCTCGGCACGGTGAACTTCGACGGCGTGGTCGTCATCGGCGAGGGCGAGAAGGACAACGCCCCGATGCTCTACAACGGCGAGCACGTCGGCAACGGGCACGGCCCCGCGTGCGACATCGCGGTCGACCCGATCGACGGCACCTCCCTCACGGCTGCCGGTCGCCAGAACGCCATCTCCGTGATGGCCGTCTCGGACCGTGGCTCGATGTACGACCCGTCCGCCGTGTTCTACATGGACAAGATCGCCGCCGGGCCCGACGGCCGTGGGGTCCTGGACCTCGAGAAGCCGATCGGCGAGAACATCCGCGCGCTCGCGAAGGCGAAGCACAAGGACCTCGAGGACATGCAGATCGCCGTGCTCGACCGTCCCCGCCACGACGAGCTCATCCGTGCGATCCGTGCGACCGGTGCCGGTACGCGACTGCTGCTCGACGGTGACGTCGCCGGTGGGATCGCGGCGGCACTGCCCGGGTCGCCGATCGACATGTGCGTCGGCGTCGGTGGGACCCCCGAGGGCATCATCACGGCGTGCGCGATCAAGGCGCTCGGTGGTGTGATCCTCGGCAAGCTCCAGCCCAAGGACGACGAGGAGCGCGAGAAGGCGATCGCCGCCGGGCACGACCTCGACAAGGTCCTCGACCAGGACGACCTCGTCACGGGCGACAACACGTTCTTCGTCGCGACGGGTGTCACCGACGGCGTGCTGGTCGACGGTGTCCGTCGCTCGCGCGGCGTCATCCACACGGACTCGCTCGTGCTGCGGTCGCGCTCGAACACGATCCGCCGCATCCAGGCCGACCACCGCGCCGAGAAGTGGTTCTGATCCGCTGATCCGCGCCGCGCCGCGCCGCGCCGCGGGCGCCGCTGATCCGCTGCGTCGCTGGTCCGGCCTGCCGGGTCGCACCCCTGCAAGAACATCGCACCCTGTTCCGACGGGGTGCGATGTTCGTTCCGGGGTGCGACACCGAGGGGCGTCGGCGCGACGTCGGCGCGGGCTCGCCGTTCGTCGCGCACCGACCGCTGGGCGCCGCTCAGTCGCGGTCGGGGGAGCCGACGAGCTCCGGCGCGGTGAGCAGCCGGGGCTCGTCGTCGATCGTGGCGGGTTCGGCGATGACCTTCGATTCGTCGAGGAGTGACAGCCGCCGAGCGCTCGGCAGCACCTGGCGTTCGAGCGACCCGACGAAGCGGTTGTAGTCGACGACGGTGCCCCGGATCGACCGGCCGAGCTTGTCGACGTGTGCCGCCATCGTCGAGAGCCGGCCGTGCAGCTCCCGCGAGATCGTGAAGAGCTCGCGGGCTTCCTGCGTGACGACGTCCTGCTGCCAGGAGAACGCCACCGTCTTGAGCACCGACCAGAGCGTCACGGGCGAGGCCAGTGCGACCCGCTTGCGGAAGGCGTGGTCGAGCAGCCCCGGGTCCGCGGCGAGGGCGCTGGCGATGAGCGACTCGGACGGGATGAACGCCACCGTGAGTTCCGGTGAGGCGTCGTACCCGGACCAGTACTCCCGGGCGGCGAGGGCATCCACGTGCGCCCGCAGCGCCTTGACGTGCTGCGCCATCAGCTGCGTGCGGCGCGCACCCTCGGCGCCGGTGGCCGACGCCGGGATCTCCACCGCCTGCAGGTAGGCGCTGAACGGCACCTTCGCGTCGACCGCGATGCTCTTGCCGCCGGGCAGGTGCACGATCATGTCGGGTCGGGCCGCTCCGGCCGCGGTCGTCACGGAGGACTGCACGTCGAAGTCGACCCGTTCGAGGAGCCCCGCCGCTTCGACCACGTTGCGCAGCTGCGTCTCGCCCCAGACACCACGCGTGCTGTTGGCCGACAGGGCGCTCGCGAGGGTCTCCGCCGTGGCGCGCAGGCGTTCCTCGGACTCGGCGGCGGAGCGGAGCTGGGTGGAGATCGCACCGTACTGCTCGCTGCGGGAGCGTTCGAGCTCGGCGATCTTGGCGCGCATCACGTCGAGGGTCTCGGCGACGGGGCTGAGCGCCGTGAGGACCTTCGACTCGTCCTGTGCCCGGGCGGACTCGGCACCGTGCATGCGCTGCACGAGGTGCTCGAGCTCGGCCGCCCGGCGTTCCAGCGAGTCGACCTGCCGCCGGTACTGGGCGTCCTGTGCATCGAGCCGTTCCTCCGCATCGCGGCGTACCTCGTCCAGGCGCGCACGGAGCGCGGTGGCGGTGGCCTCGGCCGCGCCGGACCGGGTGCGCGCGACCGACCACGCGATCGCGGCGCCGGCGACGGCGCCGACCAGGAGGCCGATGAGCAGGGCGGGGAAGTCCATGCCCAGACCTTCCCAGGACCCACCGACACCGGTGTTCCCAGGGCGATACGAGCCTCCAGGCCGACCGCTGGAAGCGGTGTGCAGCCATGTCATGACATTAAGCCAAGGAGGGTGTACAGTCGTGATCGTCCGCCGATGAAGCCGCACGGAAGGTCCCGCACGTCGCATGACGAACGAAGCTCCCCACGCCTACGACGTGATCACCATGGGTCGCGTGAGCGTCGACATCTACCCGCAGCAGACGGGTCCGCTCGAGGACGTCGAGACCTTCTCGAAGTCGGTCGGCGGCAGCGCCACGAACGTCGCCATCGCCGCTGCACGGCACGGTGCCGACGCCGCGGTCATCACCCGCACCGGCAACGACCCGTTCGGCAGGTACATCGCCAGGACGCTCCCGGAGTTCGGCGTCGCCAACGCCTTCGTCGACACGGTCGACGGGCTGAACACCCCGGTCGCCTTCTGCGAGATCTTCCCGCCGGACGACTTCCCGCTCTACTTCTACCGGGCGCCGAAGGCCCCCGACCTGATGATCACCGCCAAGTCGCTGCCGCTCCACGAGATCGAACGGGCGAAGGTGTTCTGGACGACCGTGACCGGCCTCAGCGAGGAGCCGAGCCGACAGGCGCACCACACGGCGTTCGCTGCCCGCTCCGCGTCGGAGCACAGCACCAAGGTGCACACCGTGCTGGACCTGGACTACCGGTCGATGTTCTGGTCCTCCCCGGAGTCCGCGACGCGCGAGGTCGCCGTCGCACTCGAGCACGCCACCGTCGCGGTCGGGAACCGCGAGGAGTGCGAGGTCGCGGTGGGGGAGACCGATCCGGTCCGCGCTGCCGACGCGCTGCTCGAACGCGGCGTCGAGATCGCCATCGTGAAGCAAGGCCCCAAGGGCGTGCTCGCGAAGACCCGCGACGAGTTCGTCGAGCTCCGCCCGCACCACATCGACGTCGTGAACGGTCTCGGCTCCGGCGACGGCTTCGGCGGCGCGCTCACCCACGGCCTGCTGCAGGGCTGGGGCCTCGAGCGCATCCTCGCGTTCGCCAACGCGGCCGGCGCGATCGTCGCGACGCGGTTCGAGTGCTCCACCGCGATGCCGACGAGCGACGAGATCGAGACGTTCCTGCAGGAGAACCCGACGGAAGAAGCGGTCAATGCCTGAGATCAGCAGTGTCGACTTCCAGCGGCTGCGCGACGTCCGCGCCGGATCGCCGGAGACGATCGCGAGCACGCTCGCAGCACGGACCAAGCGGCCGCTCCTGGCCGACGACGGCAAGCTCTTCATCGTCGCCGCGGACCACCCGGCCCGTGGCGCCCTGGCGGTGCGCGACGACGAGTCCGCGATGGCCGACCGCTACGACCTGCTCGAGCGGCTGGTCACGGCCCTCGGCCGCCCCGGAGTCGACGGCGTACTCGGCACGCCGGACATCCTCGAGGACCTGGCGCTGCTCGGCGCCCTCGACGGCAAGGTCGTCGTCGGCTCGATGAACCGCGGCGGGCTGCGCGGTGCGACCTTCGAGATGGACGACCGGTACACGGCGTACTCGGCCGGGTCCATCGCGGACGCCGGCCTCGACTTCGCCAAGCTGCTCGTCCGCATCAACCTGTCGGACGCCGGCACCGCACCGACCCTCGAGGCGACCGCCAGGGCCGTCACCGAGGCCGCCCAGCACCGCCTGCCGATCATGCTCGAGCCCTTCATGTCGACGTGGCGGGACGACAAGGTCGTGAACGACCTGACCGCGGACGCCGTCATCACCTCGATGGCGATCGCCGCGGGGCTCGGCGAGTCCAGTGCCTACAGCTGGCTGAAGATCCCCGTGGTCGAGGACATGGAGCGGGTGATGGCCGCCACGACGCTGCCCACGCTGCTGCTCGGCGGCGACCCGTCGGCGCGTCCGCTCGAGACCTACGCCAAGTGGGCTGACGCGCTCGCACTGCCCGGTGTCCGCGGGCTCGTCGTCGGACGCACCCTGCTCTACCCGCCGGACGGGGACGTCGCGACGGCTGTGGACGTCGCAGCGGGTCTCGTCCACACCCAGGGAGCCCGGGCCGGGTTCTCCACAGATGCTCACGACCCAGCCGCGCGGCTCGCGGGCCCCACCACCATGGACTCGTCCATCTCGGAAGGAACCAACGCATGACCATCTCGGACACCGTCACCACGACGATCGGCCACTGGATCGACGGGGCGCGCGTCGCCTCGACGTCAGGGAACACGGCTCCGGTCTACGACCCGGCGCTCGGCGTCGCGACGAAGCAGGTCGCGCTGGCGAACGAGGACGAGATCCAGGCGGCGATCGCCAGCGCGAAGGCCGCGTTCCCGAAGTGGGGCAACCTCTCGCTGGCCAAGCGTCAGCAGATCCTCTTCGCCTTCCGCGAGATCCTGAACCGCGACAAGGCCGAGCTCGCCGAGATCATCACGAGCGAGCACGGCAAGGTCCTCGACGACGCGCTCGGTGAGATCGCCCGCGGGCAGGAAGTGGTCGAGCTCGCGACGAGCATCCCGCAGCTGCTCAAGGGCGAGTTCAGCGACCAGGTCTCGACGGGCATCGACGTCTACTCGATCCGGCAGCCGCTCGGCGTCGTCGGCATCATCAGCCCGTTCAACTTCCCTGCGATGGTGCCGCTGTGGTTCCTGCCGATCGCCATCGCCGCCGGCAACACCGTCGTGCTCAAGCCGAGTGAGAAGGACCCGAGCGCCGCGATCTGGCTGGCCGAGAAGTTCCAGGAGGCCGGCCTGCCGGACGGCGTCTTCAACGTGCTCAACGGCGACAAGCTGTCCGTCGACGGGCTCCTGACGAGCCCCGACGTCGAGTCGATCTCGTTCGTCGGTTCGACGCCGATCGCGCAGTACGTCTACGAGACCGGCACGAAGCACGGCAAGCGCGTGCAGGCCCTCGGCGGCGCGAAGAACCACATGCTCGTGCTGCCGGACGCCGACCTCGACCTCGTCGCGGACAACGCCATCAACGCGGGCTTCGGCTCCGCCGGCGAGCGCTGCATGGCGATCTCGGTCGTCGTCGCGGTCGAGCCCGTCGCGGACGAGCTCATCGAGAAGATCAAGGACCGTGCCGCCACGCTGCGCATCGGTGACGGGCGTCGCGGCTGCGACATGGGCCCCCTCGTCACGAAGCAGCACCGCGACAAGGTCGCCTCGTACATCGAGGTCGCAGAGCAGGACGGAGCGGTGGTCGTGGTGGACGGCCGCACCGTCCGACCCGACGGCGACGAGAACGGGTTCTGGCTCGGCCCGACCCTGATCGACAAGGTCCCGACGACGAGCCGCGTCTACACCGAGGAGATCTTCGGGCCGGTGCTGTCGGTCGTGCGCGTCGCCACCTACGAAGAAGGCCTCGAGCTGATCAACTCCGGTGCGTTCGGCAACGGCACCGCCATCTTCACGAACGACGGCGGCGCTGCCCGACGCTTCCAGCGCGACGTGCAGGTCGGCATGATCGGCATCAACGTCCCGATCCCCGTGCCGGTCGCGTACTACTCGTTCGGCGGCTGGAAGAACTCGCTGTTCGGCGACCACAAGGCGTACGGCGCCGACGGCGTGAGCTTCTTCACCCGGCAGAAGGCGATCACGAGCCGGTGGCTGGACCCGTCGCACGGCGGCATCAACCTCGGCTTCCCCTCGAACAACTGACGCGACCGATGGCTGAACAGAACTGGTTCAACCCGCGCGGGAGCCGACCGGAGGCCGGCTGGACCGACGTCGTCGACGGGCGCATCGCGGGGTGGGAACACACCGGCCTGCGGACCGGCACGTTGTCCGACGGGGCCGAGTTGCGCCTCCCGGCCGCTGCCGTCGAGCGCATGGTCGTGCCGCTCTCGGGGAGCTTCCACGTCGCGTGGTCCGGCGCCGAATCCGGCGAGCAGGGGCTGGAGGGACGTGGCGGGGTCTTCGAGGGGCCCACCGACGTCCTGTACCTGGGGTCCGGCCTGGAGGCTCGGATCACCGGATCGGGACGGGTCGCGGTCGCCGAGGCGCCCACCGACGTCGTCAAGCCGGTCGGGTACATCGCGAAGGCCGACGTGCCCGTGGAGCTCCGCGGTGCGGGGCAGTCGTCGCGGCAGGTGCACAACTTCGGGACCCCTGCCGGGCTCGACGCGGTGAAGCTCCTGGTGTGCGAGGTCATCACGCCGGCCGGCAACTGGTCGTCGTACCCGCCGCACAAGCACGACACGAACGTCCCGGGCGGCGAGTCGAACCTCGAGGAGATCTACTACTACGAGTCGGCGGTGACTCGTGGCGTGGATGCCCCTGCAACGGCCGATCCGTTCGCGTTGCACCGGACGTACGCCTCCGACGACCGCGCGATCGACGAGTTCCGTGAAGTCCGGACGGGCGACATCGCGCTCGTGCCCTACGGCTGGCACGGCCCGGCCGTCGCGGCTCCCGGCTACGACATGTACTACCTCAACGTGATGGCCGGGCCCGACCCGGAGCGCGTGTGGAACATCACCGACGACCCTGCCCACGGGTGGGTCCGCCAGGTGTGGGAGACCGAGACCATCGACCCGCGCCTGCCCTACGCATCGCAGAAGGAGGACGTGTGACCACCAGCACCACACGCCGCATGACCGTCGGTCAGGCCCTCGTCGAGTTCCTGGCGAACCAGTGGACCGTCGACGGCGACCACCGCGAACGCACCATCCCGGGGATCTTCGGCATCTTCGGGCACGGCAACGTCGCCGGCGTCGGTCAGGCCATCAAGCAGCTCCACGTCGAGCAGCCCGGCCTGCTGCCCTACCACCAGGCCCGCAACGAGCAGGCCATGGTGCACGAGGCAGTCGGCTTCGCCCGCATGCACCGCCGTCGCGCCACCTTCGCCGCGACCGCATCGGTCGGCCCCGGGGCGGCGAACATGCTGACCGCCGCGGCGCTCGCCACGACGAACCGCCTGCCTGCCCTGCTGCTGCCGTCGGACACCTTCGCGACGCGGACCACCGACCCGGTGCTCCAGCAGATCGAGATGCCGCACGACACCTCGCTGCAGGTCACGGACGCGTTCCGCCCGCTCTCCCGGTTCTTCGACCGGGTCGAGCGTCCCGAGCAGTTGTTCTCGATCGCGCTCGCCGCGATGCGCGTGCTCACCGACCCGGCCGAGACCGGTGCGGTGACGATCGCGCTGCCGGAGGACGTGCAGGCCGAGGAGTTCGACGTCCCGGTCGCGTTCCTGCAGCCGCGCGAGTGGCACATCCGTCGTCCACTGCCCGAGCACGGGCCCCTCGCCCGTGCGGTCGCTGCGATCCAGGCCGCGGAGCGCCCGGTGATCGTCGCCGGCGGAGGCGTCCTGTACTCCGCGGCGTCCGAACAGCTGCGGGCCTTCGTGGAAGCCACCGGCATCCCCGTCGGCACGTCGCAAGCCGGAGGCGGCGCGCTCGCGTGGGACCACCCGCAGTACCTCGGCGGCATCGGCGCGACCGGCACCGCCGCCGCGAACGCGATCGCGGCAGGAGCCGACCTCGTCATCGGCATCGGGACCCGCTACAGCGACTTCACGACCGCGTCGCGGACGGCGTTCCAGAACCCGGAAGTCACGTTCGTGAACGTCAACGTCGCCGCGTTCGACGCCTACAAGCACGGCACCCAGCTGCCGTTGATCGCGGACGCCAGGGAGGCCCTGGTCGCCCTGACGGAGTCGCTCGCGTCGTTCTCGGTGTCGGACCGGTACGCGTCCGAGATCGCCGAGCAGAAGCGCGCCTGGGACGCGCTGGTCGACGCCGCGTTCGCGCCGTCGGGCAACGCGCTGCCCGGCCAGCCCGAGATCATCGGTGCGGTCCAGTCCGTGTCGGACCCCCGCGACGTCGTGATCCAGGCGGCCGGTTCGCTGCCGGGCGACCTGCACAAGCTCTGGCGCGTCCGGGACGAACTCGGCTACCACGTCGAGTACGCCTTCTCGTGCATGGGCTACGAGATCGCCGGTGGCCTCGGCGTCCGTCGGGGTGCTCCCGACCGCGACGCGATCGTCATGGTCGGCGATGGCTCGTACCTGATGCTGCACACCGAGCTCGTCACCGCGGTGGCAGAGGGCATCAAGATCATCGTCGTGCTCATCCAGAACCACGGGTACGCGTCGATCGGGCACCTCTCCGAGACCGTCGGTTCCGAGCGGTACGGCACCAAGTACCGCTACCTGGACGACACCCAGTCGTTCGAGGACGGCGAGCCCCTGCCCGTCGACCTCGCGGCGAACGCCCGTTCCTACGGTGTCGACGTCATCGAGGTCGAGCCGGGCCCGAACGCGATCGAGGACCTCAAGGCCGCGGTGCGCCAGGCCAAGGCGAACGACCACACCACCCTCGTGCACATCAACTCCGACCCGCTCGTCTACGCCCCGGACGGCGACGGCTGGTGGGACGTCCCGGTCGCGCAGACCTCGACCCTGTCCACCACGCAGGCCGCACGCGCCGACTACGAGCAGCAGGTCGCGGCACAGCGCCCGCTCCTCGGCTGATCCCACCACCACCTCGTGCAGAAAGAAGACGACGACGTCATGACCGACACCGCCACCCCGACCGGCGCTCCGTCCACGGACGCCACCACCGCGTCGATCCGCATCGGCACCGCTCCCGACTCGTGGGGTGTCTGGTTCCCGGACGACCCGAAGCAGGTCCCGTGGCAGCGCTTCCTGGACGAAGCGGCGGCCGCCGGGTACGAGTGGATCGAGCTCGGCCCGTACGGGTACCTGCCGACAGACCCAGCGCAGCTGTCGGACGAGCTCGAGTCGCGCGGGCTGAAGCTGTCCGCGGGGACCGTCTTCACCGGGTTCCACAAGGGCGACGACCAGTTCCAGCGGGCGTGGGACCAGGCCGTCGCGGTGGCCGGACTCGCGGCGAAGCTCGGCGCGGAGCACCTCGTGACGATCCCGGACCTCTGGCGCTCGGACGCCACCGAAGAGGTCCTGGAGCCCCGGACGCTCACGGACGAGCAGTGGGAGCGGCTCGGCAAGGGCCACGATCAGCTCGGCAAGGCACTGCTCGAGGAGTTCGGCGTCCACCAGCAATTCCACACGCACGCCGACAGCCACGTCGGGACCTACAAGGAGACCGTGCGCTTCCTCGAGGTCACGGACCCGCAGTACACGAACCTCTGCCTCGACACCGGGCACTTCGCCTACTACGGCGGCGACAACCTCAAGCTCATCGCGGCGCACCCCGAGCGCATCGGCTACCTGCACCTCAAGCAGGTCGACACCGACCTGCTGTTCGACGTGCTGAAGAACGACGTGCCGTTCGCGACCGCCGTCTCCCAGGGCATCATGACCGAGCCGCCGCACGGCACCCCCGAGCTCGCGCCGATCATCGAGGCAGTGGCCGCGATCAATCCGGACGTCTTCGGCATCGTCGAGCAGGACATGTACGGCTGCTCGGTCGACGCTCCGGGCCCGATCGCGGAGCGCACGTTCCAGCACATCTTCGGTTCGACGTCCGCCGCCCGCGCGTCCTGACGCCGACACCGTCCACGCAGCGCCACCACCTCCAGGAGACATCCAATGAGCACCACTGACAACCTCCGCGTCGCCGTCGTCGGCGCCGGGGCCATGGGCAGCGACCACATCCGCCGCATCACGTCGACCATCGCCGGTGCCGACGTCGTCGCGATCGTGGACCCCGACACCGCGCGGGCCACCGCCGCGGCCGCGAAGGCCCCCGGCGCGATCACCGCCGCGTCGTTCGAGGACGCCCTCGACGCCACCCCCATCGACGCCGTCATCGTCGCGACACCGGGCTTCCTGCACGAGCCGGTCCTGGTACCGGCGATCGAACGCGGACTCGCGGTGCTCTGCGAGAAGCCCCTCACGACGAGTGCGGAGGACTCGCTGCGGATCGTCGAGCTCGAGCAGGCGAAGTCGGACCGCCCGAAGATCCAGGTCGGCTTCATGCGTCGCTTCGACAAGGGCTACCAGGAACTCCGGGCGCTCCGCGAGTCGGGGTCGAACGGCGCACTGCTCGCCCTGCACCACGCGCACCGCAACCCGACCACCCCGCCGAACTTCAGCGAGTCGATGCTCATCCACGACTCGGTGATCCACGAGATCGACATCATCCCGTTCATCACCGGCGAGGCGATCACGAGCGTCGAGGTCAAGAAGCCGCGCAAGAACTCGCTGGCGCCGGCCGAGCTGCCCGAGCCGCAGTTCGTGCTGTTCACGACCGAGTCGGGGACGATGGCGATCGTCGAGATCAACGTGAACGCGCAGTTCGGGTACCAGGTCACGACCGATGCCGTGTTCGAGTCCGGCGTCGCGTACATCGGGCGTGAGACCTCGCTGAACCTCGTGTCGCAGGGTGTCTCCGGCCAGGGCGTCACGCCGTCGTTCGTGGAGCGCTTCGGTGCCGCCTACGACGAAGAGGTCCAGCGTTGGGTCGACGCCGCCAAGCAGGGCGGGATCGACGGCCCGAGCGCATGGGACGGCTACACGGCGTCCGTCGTCGCCGAGGTGGCCGTCCGTGCGCAGCAGTCCGGTGCGCTCGAGGCCGTGACGTACGCCACGGCGAAGCCCGCGTTCTACAACGCAGCTCCGAGCGAACTCGCAGACGCCTGATGCCGAAGATCGCGCTCGACCCCACCCCGTTCCACCACGACCTGTCGCTGCTGGAGTTCCCGCGCAAGGTCGCTGATCTCGGCTACGAGTACCTGCAGCTCACCCCGCACAAGGACTTCATCCCGTTCTTCCGACACCCGAAGGCGGACGACGACCTCGTCGACGCGTTCGCTGCAGCCTGCGCGGACGCCGGTGTCCAGGTCGCGTCGGTGCTGCCGGTGCTCCGGTGGTCCGGGCCGGACCGGGAGACCCGCGAGACCGCCGTCAAGCAGTGGAAGCGCGTCATCGAGATCACGAAGCGCCTCGGCGTCGACACGATCAACACGGAGTTCTCGGGCCGCCCGGAGCGCGCCGAGGAATCAGAGGCGCAGTTCTACTGGGCGATGGAGGAGCTCCTGCCGATCATCGAGGACGCCGACCTGCGCGTGCTCATCGACCCGCACCCGGACGACTTCGTCGAGGACGGCCTCGAAGCCCTGCGGGTGATCCGTGGGCTCAACTCGAAGAACATCGGTTTCGTCTACGTGGCGTGCCACACCTTCCACTACGGCGGGGACATGGACGCGATCATCGACGCCGCGGGTGACTCGCTCCAGCTCATCCACGTCGCGGACGCCTACGACCACCACCGGTCGCACGGCCTCCGCTACATCACCAACCCGCCCGGCAACGCCGTCCGCGTCCACCAGCACCTGCCGGTCGGGCAGGGCGACGTCGACTTCGACGCGTTCTGGGCCGCGCTCGACCGCGTGGGCTTCTCGGCGAGGCCGGACACCGTCGCGGTGTCGAGCGTCTTCGCCGAGGACGAGAACGCCGACGAGGTCTCACGCTTCCAGCTCGACACGATCACGAAGGGACTGCACCGATGACCGACACCCTGGCGACCCCGGCCTCCTCCGACGTCGACACCCGCCCTGTCACCCTCCAGGCGGCGGAGCAGACGATCACCGCACTCTGGAACGACTCCGCCGATCCGCGCGAGCTCTCGACCGCGATCCACGAGTACGGCGCCGTCGGGGCGACCTGCAACCCGGTGATCGCCTACACGTGCATCAAGCAGGACCCGGACACCTGGGTCCCGCGCATCCGCGAGATCGCCGCAGAGCACCCGACCGCGGGGGAGTCCTGGATCGGCTGGAAGGCCGTCGAGGAACTCTCCGTCGCCGCCGCCGCACAGCTCCTCCCGGCGTTCGAGGCATCGGGCGGCCGCAACGGGCGACTGAGCATGCAGACGGACCCGCGTCTCCACCGGGACCGGGACGCCCTCGTCGAGCAGGCCGTCCGGTTCTCGGCGCTCGCACCGAACATCATCGTGAAGATCCCCGCGACGAAGGTCGGCATCGCCGCGATCGAAGAGGCCGCCTACCGCGGAGTGTCGATCAACGCGACGGTCTCCTTCACGGTGCCGCAGGTCGTCGCCGTCGGAGAGGCGATCGAGCGTGCACTCGACCGTCGTGCCGCCGAGGGGCTGCCCGACCAGGAGTTCGGCCACGTCGTCACCCTCATGGCCGGGCGACTCGACGACTGGCTGAAGGCCGTGGTGCAGCGCGACCACGTGATGGTCGACCCGGGCATCCTCGAATGGGCGGGCGTCGCCGCCGTGAAGAACGCCTACCGGGTGTTCCAGGAGCGCGGCTTCCGCTCCCGTGTGCTCGTCGCGGCGTTCCGCAACGCGCTGCAGTGGTCCGAGTTCCAGGGCGGCGACCTCGTCGTCTCGCCACCGTTCCAGTGGTCGAAGGACATCAACGCCAACGCGTTCCCGTTCCGGCCGGATGCCATCGACGACGAGGTCCACGCGCACGTCATCGACGCGCTGCGTGCTGCCACGCCGGAGTTCGCCCGCGCCTACGACGTGGACGGCATGACGATCGACGAGTTCGACCGGTTCGGCGCCACGGTGAAGACCCTGCGGCAGTTCCTCGACGCGGACGCACAGCTGGACGCCCTGGTCCGCGACATCATCGTCCCCGCCGAGTAGCTCGCCCGCCGCCACGGCCACGGCCACGAACACGCACCACGCACCACCACGAACAGAGGAACTCAATGGACACGATCGGCGTCGGCCTCATCTCGGTCGGGTGGATGGGGCGGCTGCACTCCCGTGCGTACCGTGCCCTGCCCGACCACTTCCCGGAACTCGGCATCGCGCCGCGCCTCGTGGTCGCCGCGGACCCGGTTCCGGCCGCCCGTGACCAGGCGATCGAACGACTCGGGTTCGAGCGCGCCGTCGCCGACTACCACGAGGTGCTCGCCGATCCCGAGGTCGACGTCGTGTCGATCTGCTCCCCGAACTTCCTGCACCGTGAGATGGCCGTCGCCGCTGCCGCCGCGGGCAAGCCGTTCTGGATCGAGAAGCCGATGGGTCGCTACGCCAGCGACTCCCGCGAGATCCACGAGGCCGTCCAGCGGGCCGGCGTGATCACGAGCGTCGGCTTCAACTACCGGCACGCCCCGGCGATCGAACGCGCCCGCGAGCTCGTTCGGAGCGGACGCCTCGGCCGGATCACGAACGTCCGCGGATCGCTGCTCGCGGACTACTCCTCCGATCCGGCAGCGCCGCTGACCTGGCGGTTCGAGCGGGAGCGCGCCGGTTCCGGGGTCCTCGGTGACCTGTTGTCGCACGGCCTCGATCTCGCGCAGTACGTGGTCGGGCGCATCGCGAGCGTGACGGCGTTGGCGGAGACGTTCATCACCGAACGGCCGCTGCCCGGTGCCGGGATCATCGACCGGTCCGCTGCTGCGACCGGCGAACGGAAGCCGGTCGAGAACGAGGACTACGCCGCGCTGCTGTTCCGCTTCGAGGACGGCGCGGTCGGCACGATGGACTCGAGCCGGGTCATGCACGGCCCGCACGCCGAGTACACGATCGAGGTCTACGGCACGAAGGGATCCGTCCGCTGGGACTTCCAGCGCCTCAACGAGCTCGAGGTATCTCTCGACGGGCAAGAGGTCGACGGGTACGCGACGCACTACGTCGCCGGCGGGGACGGCGAGTTCGCGCGCTTCCAGCCCGGCGCGGGCACGGCCATGGGCTACGACGACCTGAAGACCATCGAGGCCGCCCAGTTCGTCGCGAGCGTCCGACGCGGGGAGCAGCTCGCGCCGTCGGTCGCCGACGGCCTGGCGGCCGCGTCGATCGTGGAAGCGGCGGAGGCCTCGCTCGCCGACGGAGCCTGGCACGACGTGGCGCGCGTCGACGGACCGCTCACCTACGCAGCGGCGACCCCCGTGATCTAGACCCAACCGGAGACGGACGGGAGGCTCGGTGCCAGCTGGCACCGAGCCTCCCGTCCGCCTGGTGCTCGGGAGCAAGGCATGTTAGTTTGTTAGGACAAAGTCCCGAACTGCAGGAGGCGCCATGCCGCTCGTCCGTATCGACCTCGCCACCGGGCGCAGCCCGGAAGCCGTCCGCGCCATCGCCGACGCGATCCACACGGCCATCGTCGACGTGTACGGGATCCCGCCGCGCGACCGCTTCCAGATCGTCACGGAACACCCGGCCGGCCAGATCATCGCCGAGGACGCAGGGCTCGGCTTCGAGCGCACCGACGGTGTGGTGATGATCCAGGTCTTCACGCAGCGCGGCCGCACGGACGAGGCGAAGACGACGCTCTACGCGGCGATCCACGACGCGCTCACCGGCGTCGGTGTCGCATCAGAGGACGTCTTCATCGGCTACGTCGAGAACGGCCCGCAGGACTGGTCGTTCGGGTTCGGTCGCGCGCAGTACGTGACCGGGGAGCTCGGCGTCCCGTCCGCGGCGTGAGGCCTACTTGTCGACGAGCGTGACCTCGAACGAGTAGCGGTCGGGGCGGTAGCAGTGCACGCCGTACTCGACCGCGCGGCCCGAGGCGTCGTACGCGGTCCGGCTCATCGTGAGGACGGGGTCGCCGTCCTCGATCTCGAGGAGGTTCGCCTCTTCGTCGGTCACCGCGCGGGCACCGATCCGCTGCTTCGCGACACGCATCGTCACGCCTCGGCCGCGGAGCAGCTGGTAGAGGCCGTGCTCCTGCAGGTCGGTGTCGGTGATCTCGAGGAACTCCGGCGGCAGGTAGTTCTCGAGGATGGCCATCGGCACGTCCTCGGCGAACCGGACCCGGCGGATGTGGGCGACGGTCGTCCCCGGCGCGACACCGAGGGCCTCGGCGACGACGTCCGACGCGGGGACGTCGTTCCGCTCGAGGAGCTTCGTCGCGGGGGCCTGTGAACCCTGCGCGAGGTCGTCGTACAGGCTCGTCAGCTCGACCTTGCGTGTGACCGGGCCGTGCACGACCTGCGTCCCGATGCCACGACGGCGGACCAGGAGGCCCTTGTCGACGAGGTCCTGGATCGCCCGGCGGATCGTCGGACGCGACAACCCGAGCCGTTCACCCAGCGCGATCTCGTTCTCGAGCCGGGCACCCGGTGGCATTGCACCGGAGCGGATCGACTCCTCGATGCGGGATGCCACCTGGAAGTACAGGGGCATCGGACCCGACCGGTCCAGGTCCATGAACAGGTCGGACGGCAGCTGGCCTTCGTTGGTCATCGCGGTCCTTCGGGGGAGTACGGGTCCGGCGACTGTGCCGGGGGAATGTCGTGACAATACCACCGGGCTCGCGGCCCACCGGGCGACGGGGTCAGTCGGCGAAGATCATCGGGCGGCGGGACAGCCGCGGCTGGTTCGCAGCCTTCGGCTTCTCCGCGCGGATCCGCACCGGGTTGATCGACACCCGGGTCGCGGCACCGAGCGCCTCGACGGTGTCGACGTCGTGCCGGCCGGCGGCGTGGACGACGATCGCCGCACAGGCCTCGGCGTCGGCGGCGGCGTCGTGGTGCTGGAAGCCCTCGAAGCCGGCGGCCATCGCGGCGACGGGCAGGCGGTAGGAGTCGAGCGTGTACGTCTTGCGGGCCACCTGCAGGGAGCACATCGAGTGGTGCTCCGACAGCGCGATGCCCGTTGCGGAGCAGCCGCCGGCGATGACACCCATGTCGAAGCGGGCGTTGTGCGCGACGAGGACGTCACCCTCGGCGAAGGCGACGAGGTCCGGGTACTGCTGCTCCCACGTCTTGGCGCGGACGACGTCCTCGGCGACGATGCCGTGGATGCGGGTGTTCCACTCGAGGAAGTCGTCGTGTCCCATCGGCGGGCGGATGAACCACGACGCGCGGTCGACGACCCGGCCGGACCGGACCTTGACGAGCCCGACGGAACACGCGCTGGCGGGCGAGCTGTTCGCGGTCTCGAAGTCGATCGCGGTGAAGTTCAACGGCACGCGTCCGATCGTCGCACGGAGCGCCGACATCTCCGGAAGCCGGGTCGGCGTTGCGCCGGTGCGGTCGGATCAGCGCCGTCGCGTTCGGCGGGAGCCCCGGCGGCGGCGCGCGGTCGTTCGCCACGTCGCGGCCTGTCGCGCACGCTCCGCTGCCCAGTACGGGTCGAGGAGCGCCCCGACGAGCTCGAACGCCACCGCGACGGCATCGAGTCGCCAGCGCACCGGGACGCTCTCGACGTGGGTGGTGAAGGCATCGGCGAAGCCCGAGGTCGTCGACGGGAACGCGAACTCGACCGGGAGCGTCGCCAGCCGGAAGCCGTCCTCCTCGTCGTGGTCGATCGTCGCGCCCTCCGGGTCGTAGTCGACGAGGACGTCGGCCTCGAGTTCGGCGAGCGTGTCGTGCAGGGTCTCGAGGTCGCGTGGTGGTGTCGCGGCGAGCGCGTCGATCGTCTCCGGGGTGAAGTACCGCCGTTGCCCTCGGGCGTCGTACCCCATCGAGTGCACACCGAGCTGATCGCGTTCGAACCACATGCAGGCAAGGCTGCCACGTACGGTGAGGTGATGGTGACAGTGCTGATCCTCGCCGGTGCCGGGTACGGGCAACAGGCGCCGCTGCTCTGGTGGTCGAAGCAGATCGCGCTCGAGGCCGGATGCGAGGTGATCGCGCCGAACTGGATCGTCGACGACGCGGCGGGGGAGGCGCCCGTCGCATTCGTGGAGGGGGAGATCGCGACGGCCCTCGGAGACCGGCTGCCCGACCTCGTCGTCGCGAAGTCCTTCGGCTGTTTCGCGCTGCCGTGGGCGGTCCGGAACGGGGTCCGCGGCGTGTGGCTGACGCCGGTGCTCACACACGACGACGTCGCGGCGGCGCTCGCCGCCGCTGCCGACGGGAACGTCGCGATCGGCGGGTCGGACGACCCGATGTGGCGGCCCGAGCGTGTCCCTGGGACGGCCGCGAGCCTCCAGACCGTCGCCGGAGCCGACCACTCGCTCCACGTGACCGGAGACTGGCGGCGATCGCAACTGCTGCAGGCCGACGTCTTCGAGACCGTCGCGGCGGCCGTCCAGTCGCTCGGCCGTTAGGCTCTACTCCCGTGGCTCTCACCATCGGAATCGTCGGTCTCCCGAACGTCGGCAAGTCGACGCTCTTCAACGCGCTGACCAAGAACCAGGTCCTGGCCGCGAACTACCCCTTCGCGACCATCGAACCGAACGTCGGCGTGGTGAACCTGCCCGACTCGCGGCTCGACGAGCTCGCCGGGCTGTTCCACTCGGAGAAGACCGTGCCCGCACCGGTGTCGTTCGTCGACATCGCCGGCATCGTCAAGGGCGCGAGCGAAGGCGAGGGGCTCGGCAACAAGTTCCTCGCGAACATCCGCGAAGCCGACGCCATCGCGCAGGTCGTCCGCGGGTTCACCGACGACGACGTCGTGCACGTCGCGAACAAGGTCTCCCCGAAGGACGACCTCGAAGTGATCAACACCGAGCTGATCCTCGCGGACATGGAGACCATCGACAAGGCGCTCCCGCGGTACGAGAAGATGCTCAAGCTGAAGCAGGCCGAGCCGATCGTGCTCGAGACGGCGAAGGAGGCACGGGCGGCGCTCGAGCAGGGCACGCTCCTCTCCGCCACGTCGATCGACCTCGCACCGATCGCGGAACTCGGGCTGCTCAGCGCGAAGCCGTTCATCTTCGTCTTCAACGTCGACGAGGCGATCCTCACCGACGACGCCCGCAAGGCCGAGCTCGCCGCACTCGTCGCTCCCGCGCAGGCAGTGTTCCTGGACGCGCAGGTCGAGTCCGAGCTGATCGAGCTCGACCCCGCTGACGCCCGCGAGCTCCTCGAGTCCACCGGGCAGACGGAATCAGGGCTCGACCAGCTCGCACGCATCGGGTTCGACACACTCGGGCTGCAGACCTACCTGACGGCCGGGCCGAAGGAAGCGCGTGCGTGGACGATCGGCAAGGGGTGGAAGGCTCCCCAGGCTGCCGGGGTCATCCACACCGACTTCGAGAAGGGCTTCATCAAGGCGGAGGTCATCTCGTTCGCCGACCTGATGGAGGCGGGCTCGATCGCGGAGGCCCGTGCGCACGGCAAGGCCCGGATCGAGGGCAAGGACTACGTGATGCAGGACGGCGACGTCGTGGAGTTCCGCTTCAACAACTAGCCCGACCAGCCGCATCGACTACTACATCGCCGCGCGCCAGAAGGTCGATCGCCACCAGTACAGAGTCGTCAGATCTCGCGGCCAGTCCGCACGGTTGTCCGATTCGTGCTCGAACGAGTCCTGCTCGAGATCGATCGGGCGCCACCCGAGTTCGAGCGCTTCCTCGGCCGTCGGCTCGCGAACGTGAGCAAGAAACCTCTGCTCCATCGCGCCGTGCTGGACGTACGCCTCCTGAGCCGCGATCAGACAAGGATCGTTTGCGCCACCCTCGAACGTTGGCCAGCGGAGCTGGATGTTGTCGTCCTCCCAGAAGCACACGGGGCAGATCCCGTAGGACCCAGGAGAATTGTGGAGTGTAAGGCGTCCGCAGCACGGACATGGGAAGCGAGCGACGCCGGGACCGGACACGACGTCAGGCTATCGCCTGCTCCTCATGCCTCACGGCGCCGTGATCCGGTGGAGTTCCGGTTCAACAACTGAGGAGGCCGGGCGCTTCGGTACTCTGACGACGTGGCGGATGGTCTCGAGCTGATCCTGGCGGCGCACCTGAAGGACCCGTTTCCCGACTCGATCGTCCGGGGTGCTGACTACGGCGCGGTCGACGCCGTCTTGATCGACTCGGATCTCTACGGCTGGTGCAGATCGGTGAGTGAGTCCGGGTCGCTCGGGCCAACGGACGCACGGAGGTTCCGTCAAGCATCAGACAGTCTTGCCGTGTCACTCGTCACCTTTCCCACGACGGCACGCGCCTACTACACGAGGCTCTTGCTCGCAGCGGAGCTCGCGCTGCGGCGGATCGAGACGAAGGTCTAGCAGCGACGGGACCTGGTGGAGTTCCGCTTCAACGACTGATCCGGGTCGGAGGTTCCCCGTGGTTCCGCACACGCACGCTGGTGTCTACGGCGCCTGGCTGCAGCATGGGTTCCTCGTCACCGTGGAGAAGGCGCGCGGTCCATACGCGGGGTGGCTTGACCTCCCGGGAGGAGCACCGGAGCCGGGCGAGACGGCCGAGCAGGCGCTCCGACGTGAGCTGGTCGAGGAGTGCGGTGTCGAACTCGGGAGTGTCACGTCCTGGCACGAGCACACGTTCCAGGTCGATCGCGCCAGTGACGGCACCGCGATCGACTTTCGACACCGGGCGACGATCGCCCTCATCCGGGTCACCGGCGACGTCACGTCGGTCTACGACGCCGAGGACGTGGCGCGCGTGGTCCTGCACCCGCCCGGGACGTCTGCCCTGGTGACGCCATCCGTGGTCGTCGCCGCTCGACTGCTCGGGCTCGCTCCGTTCGGGTCGTGACGGATCCGGTTCGCTCGGCCCGGCCCCGGCGGACCAGATTCGTCAAACTGCAGCGTGGAGTACGGCCTCGGCAGCGGTACCGTGCTCCCATGACGTACACGGTCGACTTCGTCGATGTCTCCACCACCGGGCTCGAGTCGTCCCCGGTCGCAGAAGCACTCGCCGGGCTGCGCGCGAACGAAGCCCGGTACTACAAGAACAAGTACGACCACGTGTTCGTCACGAGTACGCCGGACGAAGCCCCCGAGGTGCTGGACCTCGTCACGCGCGTGCTGCACGACGAGCGGGGCATCGTGATCGCGTCGCCCCCGCTCGAGGTCAGCGGGTTCGAGGTCGGCGGACTCCGGATGGCGTACGTGTTCTACGAGTCCGGTCTGGCGATCAACGTGATGTACGCGATCGAGGACGGCGGGAAACGCGCGGTGGGGTTCAAGCTGTCGATGGGTATGGACGTTCCAGACGAGCTCGATGCGTTCAAGTTCGCCCGGCAGCGGTCGAAGCTCGCGGGGGAGGTCCGCGGCTCGTACTTCGTCATCAAGGGCGAGTACGCCTGATCAGCTGACGGTCACGGTTCGGTCCCCGGATGGACGCCGTAGCGCCGGAAGTACGTCTCGGCGAACCGGCCGGCGTGCACGAATCCCCAACGGCGGATGACGTCGGCGAGGGGCTCGTCGCCGGCCGAGCGGAGTTCTGCACGGGCGCCCTCGAACCGGAGACGCTGAAGGTACTGCAACGACGAGATTCCGAATCGTGCGCGGAACCCCCGTTGCACCGCGCCGGGGCTGACGCCGGCAGCGGCCGCGATCGTCTCCGTCGTGAGGGGTTCTGCGAGGTGCGTCGAGATGTACGCGACGGCGATCTCCACGCTGTCGGGCTGCGCGGTCATGATCGTCTCCTGTCGTCGGGAAGTTCCGGTGTTCCGGCGACCAGGGTCTCGGGCAGCTGTGACGACACAGTAGACAGCGACGTCTCGGTGCGCAATGGGTGTCTGCGTCACCCCCGCAGCGTCAGGACCTCCGCGCCGTCTTCGGTGATCGCGATGGTGTGCTCGCTGTGGGCGGTCCGCGCGCCGGTGGCGCTGCGGAGCGTCCAGCCGTCCGGGTCGGTCACCAGCACGTCGGTGTCCGCCATCACCCACGGCTCGAGCGCCAGCAGGAGCCCCGGCCGGAGCACGTAGCCGCGGCCCGGCCGTCCGTCGTTCGAGATGTGCGGGTCCTGGTGCATCGTCGACCCGACGCCGTGCCCGCCGAACTCCAAGTTGATCGGGTAGCCGGCCTCGTGCAGGACCGTACCGATCGCGTGGGACAGATCACCGATGCGTGCTCCTGGGGCGGCAGCGGCGATGCCGGCTGCGAGGGCGCGCTCGGTCGTGTCGATCATCGCGAGGTCCTCGGGCCGTGCCGCGGACCCGACGACGAAGCTCACGGCGGAGTCCGCGACGACGCCGTCGAGCGAGACGGCGAGGTCGAGCGTCAGGAGGTCACCGTCGCGGAGGGCGTAGTCGTGCGGGAGTCCGTGCAGCACGGCGTCGTTGACGGCGGTGCAGATGTAGTGCCCGAACGGGCCGCGGCCGAACGACGGCGCGTAGTCGACGTAGCTCGAGACGGCGCCGGCCTCGAGGATCATCGCCTTCGCCCACCGGTCGATGTCCAGGAGGTTCGTGCCCACCGTCGCCCGCTCCTGCAGGGTGTGCAGGATCCGTCCGACGAGCGCACCGACGGCGCGTGCGCGGGGGAGTTCGGTCGGGGTGAGGAGCTCGATCATGCAATAACTATACCGGTACTAGTATGGGCGCCATGGTCAGGCTCCCACTCACCCCCGCAGACGTCGAACGCGGTCAGCGCCTCGGAGCGCTGCTCCGCCGGGCGCGCGGCGACCGGTCGATGCTCCAGACGGCGCTCGACGCCGGGGTGTCCCCGGAGACGTTGCGGAAGATCGAGACCGGTCGGGTGGCGACTCCGGCGTTCCCGACGATCGCCGCCATCGCGGACGTCCTCGGGCTGTCGCTCGACGAGGTCTGGGCGGAGATCACCGCCGCCGAGCGCCGTCTCGCGTCCTGACCCTCAATCGACGATCGCGGTGATCGCCTGGGGGATCCGCTGTTCGATGACGTCCCAGACGATGTTCTTCTGCGCCGATCGGTAGTCGTGCGACAGGATGTTCCGCGTACGACGGACCGATGCGAGCGGGAGGTCAGCCGGGAGCAGCGCCGCACGGTGCGTCGGAAGCCTGCCCAGAAGATCATCGAAGTGGATGATCACGGCCTCGGCGGCTCGGTACGTCAAGCTGCGATCGGCCATGAAGGCGTCACGTCCGAGGTCGACGATCTGCGCGCACTCGGAGAGGAGATCGATGAGGCTTTCTTCCAGGGCAGGCCAGCGATCGATTGTCGATCCGGCGAGCGCGGGATCGACGCGGGGTCTCGGCGTGAACGGTCCGGTCACAGCGGGACCGCTTGTTCCCGGACGTGTGCGAAGTGTTCGTCGACGATCTGGCCGTCGGTGAGGAGATCGACGGCGAAGCCCGTGATGCCCTCCACCGCGTCGGCGAATCCGCCGAGATCGAACAGCGATGCTTCCGGGCGGAGGGTCACGAGCAGGTCGATGTCACTGTGCTCGTCGTCCTCGCCGCGCACGGCGGACCCGAACACGCGGACGTCGGTGAGGTTGAAGCGCGTCGCCTCGGTTTGGATCGCGTCGGCGTACACGGACAGCGGGATGCTCGGGCGCATGCGAGCCGCTGTCAGCAGGCGTTCGAGCGACTCGACGCGAGGGAGCTTCCGGCCGCTCTCGTATGCGGAGATCGTCGGCTGCTGCACGCCTGCGACGCGAGCCAGGTCCGACTGTGACATCCCGATGTCTTCGCGAGCGAATCGGATCAGCTCGGCTGCCTTGTCGGTACGCATCAGGACCTCCTATAGCTCCCGACTATAGCGGCGGACTCGCCCGCCATGGGGCGCGGTGGCGTGCGCCCGGTTCATCCACCGAACGCATCCACTGGGCTGTCGTGGACCCACGGGTGCCTACCGTGCAATGCGGAGGTGGAACGTGAAGTACATCAACTACGACGGCAGCATCGTCATGACGGGTGATCGCATCGCCGAAGCACTCGCCGACTACGCGGCGGTCCTCGGCGCCAACGGACGTACGGACTCGGTCCACGTCCCGACCGTCGCCGAGGACGGTTCGATCGAGACGACCACGGTCCTGGTGGGGCCGGCGAGCGAGCTGGTGCTGACGGCGGCGCCGGACGACGAACTCGAGTACGAGGATCCCGATTTCATCCGCCGACTTCGTGATGCGGCGGCACACGCAGGCCCTGACGGCCCACTGAACGCCGACGGCCGCACACCCTTCGCGGGAGCCGACGACCCGGAACCGTTCCCGGACGCCTGAGGCGCCCCGGAAACGACGAAACGCCGCCGGAATCGGCGGCGTTTCGTGTGCTCAAGGGCTTCTCGACGGGCGAGCCGGGAGGCCCGACTCAGGCTGCGAGCGCGAGCTCCGACCGGCGGACGGTCGCCGCCTGGAGGATGGTGCGGCTCGACTCGCCGAGCCAGGAGCGCCCGGGGACGGTCCAGCCGGCTTCGCCGTCGACCTCGACACGGGTGCCGGGGGTGACGAACAGGTCGAGCACGTCGACGGGCACGCGCACGACGTACTCGCGCTGGGTGCCGTTGTCGCGCACGGGGAACTCCGCGATGCGGTCGGGGGAGACGACGGGAGCCGCGGTCGCGGTCCCGATGATGGTGATTCGTTCGTTGCTGGTCATGGTGCTGTCTTTCTCGTCTTCTGGCGAGCCCACGCTGCGGTCCGACGGACGACTGAGTCGCATCGGTCGCGTGTGGTGGGCACGCGCACGTCGGCATTCGACGTGCTGTTCGGCCTGGCCTCGATCGGAAGGATCCGGATCGGACGTTCGGGCGAACGGTGGTCTCGGGGGAATGCGACTCGGGTGAGTCGGCTTCGAGACGGTTCGGTGTGCGCGAGTCAGATGGGTTCGCTGCAGTGCACCAGAGAAGAACGTTACACGACTGCGCCCCGAATGTCCACCGATCAAGCGCGTAACGCGGTGGAAACCGATTGGGTCCGTCCGCGAAACACCCCGTCGTTACGGTTCGAGAGCTGAGCCCCCGCTCAGCAACCACCCGGACGAAGGACCTGCACGGATGCAGCACCGAACACGCCAGCGCCCCCGCGCGGCGATCGCCACCGCGACGGCGGTCATGACGGGAGCCCTCGGGCTCGTCGTCCTGACGGCCGGCCCGGCACAGGCGGCCCCGACAGCGACCACAGCGACCATCAACGCCCCGGCGACCGTCACGGTCGGCGACGACTTCGACGTCTCCGTCACGATCCCCGACACCGCCGACGTCTTCGCGTACGAGATCACGCTCGACGCCGACGAGGCTGCCGTCACCTACCAGGACGGCAGTGTGACCGGCCCGGACGGCGGCTTCGACAGCGTCACCCAGGACGGCGACGAGCTCACCATCGTGCACACCCGACTCGGCACGTCGCCCGCGATCGGCGGCGACCTCGCGAGTTCGATCGGGCTGACCGCGACGAGCGTCGGCACGGTGGACCTCGCGGTCACGAGCATCACGCTCCTCGACGAGGACGGTGCAGCGACCACGCTCGACGCCCCCGCGGCGACGGACATCGCGATCGAAGCGGCGGCGACCACCGCGCCGACCGATCCGGCAACGCCAGGCACCCCGGGAGGCGACCCGACGAACGGGGCCGGAGCAGGCGGTGGAACCGGCACCGGCGGCACCGCGACCGACGCGGACGCCGCGAGCGGTGCCTCCCGTCCGGCCGCAGGCCAGCTCGCCTGGACCGGTGCGCAGGTCGCACCGTGGATCGCTGCAAGTCTCGCCCTGCTGCTGGCCGGCGGCGGCGTCCTCGTCGCCCGAGCCCGCGCCCGCCGGAACGGAGCCACCCGATGACCACCCAGCGCACCACCCAGCGCACCACCCAGCGCGCCACCCAGGGCGCGACCCAGCGCACCACGCACACCACCAAGCGAGCTGCCGCCGGCGCTGCCCTCATCGCCCTCGTCGGCACCGCCCTCGCCGCGACACCGGCGCTGACGGCACAGGCGGCCGACCCCACCGTCGACGCGAGCCCTGCCGCGATGCTCGCGCCGTACTACACGTCCCTCGACCTGACCGGCGACGACCAGGTCACGACCGAGGACCTGACCGTCCTGACGAAGTCCCTCGGGACGACGAGCACCGACACGAGCTGGTCCGCCGTCGCGAAGGCGGACACCGACGGCGACGGCACCATCACGGTCGCCGACGTCGCCGCGCTGTCCCAGCGGATGATCTACGACGACGGCCCGTTCCAGCTCGTCGAGGCCTCGACCCTCGACATGCAGGCCGCGATGAACGCGGGCGTGACGACCTCGGTCGCGATCACCCAGGACTACCTCGACCGCATCGCCGCCTACGACCGCGCCACCGTGCAGGCCGGCGGACGTCCGCTGAACTCGATCATCACCACGAACAAGGAAGCACTCGCGGCCGCGAAGACCGCCGACACCGAGCGGGCCGAGCACGGGATGACGAGCATGCTCCTCGGCGTGCCGATCGCGCTGAAGGACAACTACGACACGAAGGACATGCCGACCACCGGTGGCTGCGGCTGCTGGGACGACAACCAGACCGACACCGACGCCGCGATGGTCACCGGCCTCCGCAGCGCCGGCGCCGTGATCCTGGCGAAGGCGAGCCTCGACGAGTTCGCGTACGGCTTCGTGTCGGAGTTCTCCTCGAACCAGCCGGCGGGGTCCTCGCTCCTCGTCGCGAGCCCCTACGTCACCACACAGACAGCAGGCGGGTCCAGCGGTGGAACCGGTGCTGCGATCGCCGCGAACCTGGCGGGCATCGGCTTCGGCACCGACACCGGTGGGTCGATCCGCATCCCGTCCTCGTACAACCAGCTCGTCGGCATCCGCCCGACGGTGGGACTGACGAGCCGAGACGGCATCATCCCGCTCGCGCTGTCGCAGGACACCGGTGGGCCCATCGCCCGCTCGGTGACCGACGCCGCGGTGGCACTCGATGCCGTGACCGGGGTCGACGCTGCCGATCCGGTGACGAGCGGCCAAACGGGCAAGGTCCCGACGTCCTACACCGCCGCGCTCGACCCGGAGGCGCTCCAGGGCGCGCGGATCGGCTACGTCACGTCGATGGTCGGCACGAACGCCACCACGCTCCGGCTGTTCAACGAGTCCGTCGCGAAGCTCACCGCCGCCGGGGCGACGGTCGTGCCGATCAGCAGCACCGCCGACTTCGCGAAGGTGCTGAACGAGGGCAGCGGATCGACGAACGAGTTCAAGCACGACCTCGACGAGTACGTCCAGAAGCACCTCGACCCGGACGTCACCGCCCGGAGCATCTCGGGCATCCTCGCATCGGGTGAGTACGTGCCGAGCCGGAAGTCGACGTACGAGGCACGCGACAAGATCACGGACGCCCAGTACCAGGCGTGGGCCGGTCCGAGCGGGACGCACACGACGCAGCTCGCCACCGGCAAGCAGGTCGTCACGTCGATGATGGACGCACAGGACCTCGACGCGCTCGTCTACCCGTCGGGCACGCCGTACGGCACGCAGTCGACGAACATGCGCCTCAGCCCGAACACCGGCATGCCGGCGGTGACGGTCCCGATGGGACAGGCCACCGCGGCCGACAACACGGTCACCGGCGGCGGCGTGAACCTGGAGTTCCTGGGCCGCTCGTACGACGAGAGCACCGTGATCGGGCTCGGCTACGCCTTCGAGCAGGCGACGCACGCGCGCACCACGCCGGCCGCGTACGGCCCGCTCGGGTAGTCGGTCCCGCCATGACGGACAGGAGGCTCGGTGCACGTCGTGCGCCGAGCCTCCTGTCCGTCTGGTGCGTCAGTTCAGGGCCGGGGTGTCCTCCGGCACGACGCCCCCGCCGTACAGGTCGGTCGCCAGGTCGCGGAGCGCCCGGAGGGCGACGCGCTGCGTCAGCGGACCGTAGGAGATCCGGGCGACACCGAGGGCCTCGTACTCCGCCGCGGGCAGGGCACCGGGGAGCCCGATGACGCTGAGCTTCCCACGGCCGAGCCCCTCGACGAGCCGCTCCACGACGTCGCGCTGGATCGCGCCCGGGACGAACACGAGCGGTGCGCCGGCGTCGAGGAACGCCTTGCCGCGGGCGATGGCGTCGGCGATGCTCTTGTCGAGCGGGCGGTCGCCGCCGCGGGCGATGGCATCGGTCCGCGCGTTGAGCTGGAACGCCACACCCTCGTCCTCGGCGGCCTTCGTGATCGCGGCGACGCGGGCGACGGCCTCGTCGAACGGACGGAGGCGGTCCTCGACGTTCGCGCCGACGACGCCGAAGCCGACCGCGCGACGGATGGTCTCGGCGGGGTCCTCGTACCCGTCGTCGAGGTCGGCCGTCACCGGCAGGTCGACGGCCTCGGCGACGATCCGGGCGCCCTGGAGCGCGAGGTCGAGGGGCATCCCGCCGTCGTCGTAACCGTACGACGCGGCGATCGAGTGCCCGGCGGTCGCGATCGCGTGGGTGTCCGGCAGTGCCGCGACGGTCTTCGCGCTGATCGCGTCCCACACGTTCACGACGCGGAGGATCTCGGGGGCTTCGTGAAGGGTCTTGAGGGTCGACGCCTTGTCGACGGTGCTGCTCGCTGTGCTGCTGGTCATGGCACCGACAGTAGGCCGACGCGTCGGCCCCCGGCCCAAGGTGACCCGGAGACGACGCGAGATGACGGACGGACTCGCGCCGAGCCTCCTGTCCGGTGCACCATGAGGGGATGGCGAGTGACGAGGAGGACCCGGTCGGCACGATCCGCGGGGTCCGCACGAGCATCAAGTGGACGCGGTACGCGCCGGACGTGCTGCCCCTGTTCGTCGCCGAGATGGACCACGAGGTCGCGCCGGAGATCCGGCAGGCGCTCGTCGAACGGGTGCAGCAGTCCGACCTCGGCTACCTCGACGGACCCGGGCCGCTGGCGCCGGCGTTCGCGTCCTTCGCGCGTGAGCGCTGGGGCTGGGAGGTCGACCCGGCCCGCGTGTACCTGGCCACCGACGTCAGCGTCGGGATCGTCGAGACGCTGCGGCTGGCGCTGCCGGACGGCGGTCGCGTCGCGATCACCCCGCCGGTGTACCCGCCGTTCTTCGAGCTCGTCGAAGAGGCCCGATGTCAGGTGGAAGAAGTCCCGCTCGCCGAGCAGTGGGGCGTCTACCGGCTCGACCTCGACGGGCTCGAGCGCGCCTTCGCATCCGGGGTCCGGGTGTTCCTGCTCTGCAACCCGCACAACCCCATCGGGCTCGTGCACGACCGTGCCGACCTGCTCGCGGTGGCAGAGCTGGCCGCACGGTACGACGTCCTCGTGATCTCGGACGAGATCCACGCGCCGCTGACCCACCCGGGCGTGCAGTTCACCCCGTTCGCCTCGATCGCGTCGTCCGTCGGAGCGCGCAGCGTCTGTGTCACGTCCGCGAGCAAGGGATGGAACCTCGCCGGGGTGAAGTGCTCCGTCATCGTCGCCGGGGACGACCGGACCGCGGCGCTCCTCGACACCCTGTGGGAAGAGGTGGCGTGCCGGACGAGCATTCTCGGGCTGCACGCGAACCTCGCGGCGTTCTCGCTCGCGGTGGGGTGGCTCGACGACGTCATCGACCGGATCGTCGCGAACGACCGCTTGCTCGCGAAGCTCCTCGCCGAGCACCTGCCGGGGGTCGTGTACTCCCGGCCGCGCGCCGGTTACCTGGCGTGGCTCGACTTTCGGGGGATCGGCCTCGGGGACGACCCGGCCGTGCAGCTCCGCGAGCACGCCTTCGTCGCGCTGAACTCCGGCGTGCCCTTCGGGTCCGAGGGACGCGGGTTCGCCCGGATCAACCTGGCGTGCTCGCCGGACACCCTGCGCGAAGCGGTGCTGCGGATCGCGGCGGCGTACCCGTCGAGTGCGCAGGAGGCCGTGGTCTGGCACGTCGCGTGAGATGCTCGGCGCGACGAGCTGGTGCTCACGCGTCGATGTACTGGTTCCGGCCGACGACGCGGATCGCCAGGTCGACCTCGCTGGAGGGGACCTCCTCGGTCATGGCGACCCATTCCCGAGCGACGAACCCGACCGAGCCCCAGCGCGAGACCTCGGTGACGAGGAACCCGTCGATGAACACCTGCCACATGCCCTTGTCCCGGACCGCCTGGACCTCGTGCGTCGCCATGCCGCGAGCGTAGCAAGCGTGCTCGGCGCTGCTCAGCCGACGCGCTTGGCGTAGTAGCGGAGCACGGGCGTCTCGCCGGAGGGCTTCGACCAGTCGGCCGGCCCGGTGCCCGTGAGGTGCCATCCGCGGCGCTCGTACAGTCGCCACGCCCCTGGTGTTTCCTCGGTGACGTCGAGTCGCACGTGGGTGCCGGGTGCCCCGTGCTCCGCCGCAGCGAGCAGGTCGTCCGCGAGTCCCCGGCATCGGTGCTCCGGGTCGACGAAGAGCCGCGTGACCGACGGCATGCGACCTGGTCCGGCGACGGCGATGCCGACGTGCCCGACGACCCGTCCCTCGTCGACGGCGACCCAGGCGGCCAGGAGTCCCTCCGGGGAGAGCCAGGCGCGTGGGTCGTCCGGCCAGGTCGCCGGGTACCCGTCGGCGTGCACGCGCCAGAGCACCTCGACCAACGTGTCGAGGTGGGCGTCGGTGCGTTCGTGGATCCGCATGGCGTCAGGCACTGTCGGCAGCGCCCCGCGATCCGTCAGGAGCACGAGGTGATCCGTCGGGGTCACGACCCGATCCGTCGGGTCGTCCGTCCCGGTCGTCGAAGAACCCCTTGGCCCCGAACGCGAACGACAGGATGCAGAGCAGTGCCCCGACGACGAACCACACGATGTCGCCGGTCGTCGGGTCGGCCACGGCTGACCGGCCGAAGAGCAGGCCGATCGCGATGACGAAGTTGGTCATGCCCCACGCCACGTTGGTGCGCGGCGACGAGTACCGCCCGAACGGTGTGCGGAACACGCGACCGCCGAGCCCCGCCACGAAGTGCGGCATGCCGTTGGTCAGCGCGAACCCTGCGATCGCGAACAGCACCACCCCGATGATCCCCATGCGCACACCCTAGGACGTGCGGCGCGTCGGGGTCAGGTCGGGCCTCAGTCCAGGTCGAGCGCCATGTGGACGTTCGCGCGCGTGTACGGGCTCGGTTCGTGTTCGTCCGCGCCGAGGTGCCGGAACCCGGTGCTCTCGTAGAGGTGCACGGCGCTGGCGAGGTCGGCGTTGCTCTCGAGCACCACGCGCGACGCGCCGAGCGAGCGGGCGCGGTCGATGGCGGTCTCGATGAGTCGTCGACCGGTGCCGTGCCCCTGGTGGTCTGGAGCGACCGCCATCTTGACGAGTTCGAACACCCCGGGATGCACCGGCGCGATCCCGATGCAGCCGACGACGGTGCCGTCCACCAGGCGTGCGACGAGCACGGCGCCGCCGGGTTCGACGATGCGTCCCACGGGGTCGCCGAGGTACCTGCGGTCCTCGTCCTCGAGCGCGAAGAAGCGGGTGATCCACGCCTCGTTGAGGACACGGAACGCCTCGGCGTCCGCGGGGGTGGCGAGGTCGGCGATGGTGATGTCGGCGGTGTCGGGCATGGCTCCATCCTCAGGCCGACCCCGAGAAGAGTCCAATACTCGTTCGCGTCGATCGATACGCTGGATGCATGGATCACGACGTCGACCTCCGGCAGCTCCGCGCGTTCCTGGCGGTCGCCGACGAACTGCACTTCGGCCGCGCCGCCGAGGCCCTGCACATCGCGCAGCCCGCGCTCTCCCAGCAGATCCGACGGACCGAACGCGCGCTCGGCGTGGACCTCTTCGCCCGGACGTCGCGGAGCGTCGCGCTCACACCGGCCGGTCGCGCGCTGCAGGGGCGTGCGCGGTCGCTCCTGGCCCAGGCGGCGCGGGACCTCGACGAGACGGTCCGCGTCGGACGAGGTGAAGCCGGGCGCCTCGACGTGGGGTTCGTGGTCTCGGCGCTGCCGCTCGGTCCGATCGAACGCGTGCAGCGGTTCCGGGAGCGCTACCCCCTGGTCCGCGTCGAACTCACGGAGGGCTACACGTCGCAGCTGCTCGCGCGCATCGTCCGTGGCGAGCTCGACCTGGCGATCGTGCGCGACCCGGACCCGACGGAAGGTGTCCGGACCACGCCGTTCCGGAGCGAGCGGTTCGTCGCGGCCGTCCCGCGGGACCACCGGTTCGCCGAGCGTGCGGAGATCGACGGCACCGAGCTCGTCGACGACCCGTTCGTGTTCTTCCCCGCCGAGGCGGGCACCGTCGCCACCGAGCGGAACCTCGCCCCGGTGGTGCGGGGTGCGAAGCGTCCGACGGTCGTGCAGGAGGCGACGACCTGGGCCACGGTGCTGCACCTCGTCGGTGCCGGGCTCGGCGTCACGATCGCGCCGGCGAGTGCGACGCTCGCGGCACCGGACACCGTCGTGCTGCTGCCGCTGACGAGCGACCACCGCAGCGAGCTGTGCTGGGCGGTCCGCGCCGACGACGACCGCGAGATCCTCCGGAACTTCGTCGCAGCGGCCGACTGACCGAGCTGCCTACCCCAGCGGCAGCACCGGTGCCCGCTGGTCGCCGAGCTCGTCCTGTCGCCACGGTCGCGAGCCGCGCAGCCCGAGGCCGAGCTGCGCGAGCACGAACGACACGTGCGGCTCGACGTCGGGGTCCCACGGCCCCTCGACGCCCAGGCCGAAGGCGCCGAGCTCGTCATCGGCCTCGTCGCGGACCGTCAGCCGCCAGCGTCCGTCGCCCTGTTCCTCGACGACGACCCACCGCGCAGTGGGGAACCGGCTCACGCCGTCTTCATGATGTCGGCCGTGAAGTTCTGCACGCGCTGCAGGAGTGCTTCGCCCCGCATGGCGATGGTCGCCGGCGGGTTCAGGTGCGGGGGAGCGGTCCGGATGAGCATCGAGCACCCGAGGTCCTCGCAGATGTAGGACCCGATGGTGTTGCCGTTGCGACCGGACTCACCGGCGCGCGCCGCCGAGAACAGGCGGACCTGCGTGGCGGGCTGCGGCGAGTGACAGAACGAGCACATCGCGGCGATGCCCGGGCGGAGCGATCCGCCGGCCGAACGCACCACGATCCCGACGGCCACACCGTCGATCCAGGACACGATGTACCCACGCCGGGCTGCCTGGGGGTCGCGCCAGCCGAGGAACTCGCGCTCGTCCCAGAGCATCTCGTGCAGCCCCGGGATCGGGAGCTGGGCGAGCTCGTCCGGGGTGGCGTTGACGAACGACGATCGGATGTCTGCTTCGGTCAGTGGTTTCACGGTGCGAACACCCTATGCCTCGCCTCCGACAGACGGTCCGTCAGCCCAGCCTGGAGGCCCGGATCACCGCGAGCGCGCTCGTCTCGTCCGCCACCAGGACGGCTCGCCGCACCGCGTCGCGTCCGGTACGGCGCGCGGCCGCGTCGTCCGCGGCGAACTCGACGAGGACGCGTGTCGAGCGCGCCATCGCGCGCGCACCGGGGATCCACGGGACCGCACGCTCGATCGATTCGGCGACCGCGACGACGGCCGCGTGGCGCTGCTGCAGGTGGGCGCGTTCGTGGGCGACCACTGCCTCCAGTTCGTCGGTCCGCAACCGGTCTGCGAGACCGGTGCTGACCAGCACCCCGCCGCTCCGGCCGGGGACGGCGCAGGCGAGCGCGTGCTCCGCCTCGACGACCGCGACCAGGGTGCCGTCGATCTCGCGGTGCGGGGCGACGCCTGAGCGCATCGCCTCGCGAACGGCCTGGTGCTCCGGGCCCGGCCGGACGCGCACGGCGACGACGAAGGCGAGCACGGCCAGCACGGCGACCCCGATGTTGAGGCCGTGCGTCGGAGAAGCACCGAACGTGATCGGGCGGTTCGCGAGCACGACGAGGGTGATGCCGGCGACGAAGCCGAGTGCGCCGAGGAGGACGGCGACCGACCAGCTCAGGAGCGCGGTGCGGGGGCGGTCGATCGTCCAGGCGGAGCGGGTCAGGATGCGGGGCGCGACGACCACGACGGCCAACGCCAGCACGATGAGCACGATGCCGGTGATCACCACGTCGCTGTCGCCATGCTCGTCGTGTGCTGGCTCGTCGTCAGGATCGGGCGCGGGCGTCGAGTGCCCGGCGGATGACGTCGAGGTCGTCGGAGGCGAGCGAGCCGGTGAACTGCAGCAGCGCCGCTTCGCGGTCGGACGCCGCTGCGAGCGCGGTCGACATGAGCGACGCGGTCTGCTCTTCCCGGCTGTGGGTGGCGCGGAAGGTCAGGGGTGCCTCGGTGTGCTGCTGCCGCTCGACCGTGCCCTTGCGGCCGAGCCGGTCGAGCACGGTGAGGACGGTCGTCAGCGCCGGTCGGGGCTCCGGGAAGGCGTCGAGCACCTGTCGTGCGGTGAGGCCCGAGTCGTCGGCGGACCAGAGCGCGTCGAGCACCGCCTGCTCGAGCTGCCCGCGGGGGCGCTGTCTCTGTCCTGCCACCAGGCCACTCTACGAGATGTCGAAGCGGTCGTGGCACGTGTCACATGCCCGTAACGCGATCTCGGTAAGCTTCCCGCGGACAACAGAACATCGAGGCCGACCACCCGCCGCGGGAGACGTCGTGCCGGCCACCGCTCGTCGGTGGTCGTGCGACACCGAAGGAGCATCCTCCCCGCCAATCTCTCAGGTCCAACACCGCAGCGGACAGGCCACTCTGAAAAGCAGGCGCTCCTCCACCCTCCGGGTGCGGAACGGCTCGCCCACGGTGAAAGCCGCCGGACCTCACGGGCCGCGGTGAAACTCTCAGGCCCATGACAGAGGGGGAGTTCGCGCCCGGCGATCGTCGTCGGGGGCTGCCCGACCTCGGGAGAACTCCGCATGTCAGATCCTTCTTCGTCGCCGTCGCCGTCGCCGTCGTTGCGCTCGTCGCCGCTGGAGGCCGCGCACGAAGCGGCCGGCGCGACCTTCACCGACTTCGCCGGGTACCGCATGCCCGTGCGCTACTCGTCCGACCTCGCCGAGCACCACGCCGTGCGCCAGGCCGCCGGCGTCTTCGACCTCTCGCACATGGCGGAGATCGGTGTCTCGGGGCCCGACGCCGTGGCGTTCCTCGACCACGCGCTCGCCGGCGCGTTCGGTGCGATGACCGTCGGCCGGGCGAAGTACTCGCTCCTGCTCGAGGACGCCGGCGGCATCCTCGACGACCTCGTCGTGTACCGGACCGACGATGACACCTACCTGGTCGTCGCGAACGCCGCGAACCGCGAGGTCGCCGTGTCCGCGCTGCGATCGCGGGTCGACGGGTTCGACGTCGTCGTCTCGGACGACTCCGACACCACAGCGCTCGTCGCGATCCAGGGGCCGGCTGCCGCGGGGACCCTCGACGCGCTGGTCGTCGAGGACCGGCTGCAGCCCGAGTCCCCGCTCGACGAGCTCCGCTACTACCGGGCACTGCACGCGACCTTCGACGGGTCGTCGGTCCTCGTTGCCCGCACCGGCTACACCGGCGAGGACGGCTTCGAGATCTACAGCGACCCCGAGGTCGCCCCGGCGATCTGGGACGCACTGCTCGACGCGGGGTCCTCGCGCGGTGTCGTCCCAGCTGGACTCGCGGCTCGGGACACCCTGCGGCTCGAGGCAGGCATGCCGCTCTACGGCCACGAGCTCACCGTGTCGACCCGTCCGGCGCAGGCCGGGCTCGGTCGGGTCGTCGCTCCTTCGGGAGACTTCGTCGGTGCTGCCGGCGTCGCGCCAGCCGAGGACGCGCCCGTGCTCGTCGGGCTCGTGATGGAGGGACGCCGAGCCGCTCGTGCCGGCTACCCGGTGCTGCACGACGGGGACGTCGTCGGCACGGTGACCTCCGGCGCGCTCTCCCCGACGCTCGGCCACCCGGTCGCGATGGCCTTCGTCGCCCCGTCCGCCGCCGCCGAGGGACAAGTCCTCCACATCGACGTCCGCGGCACCGCCATCCCCGCGACCGTCACCCCGTTCCCCTTCTACCGCCGCCCCGCGAAAGGCTGACCGTCATGACCGACCAGAGCGCACTGCAGTACACCAAGGACCACGAGTGGCTGCTCGTCGAGGGTGACGTCGTCACCGTCGGCATCACCGACCACGCCGCCGAACAGCTCGGTGACGTCGTCTACGTCGAGCTGCCGGCCGTCGGCACCGCCACCACCGCCGGTGAGCAGCTCGGCGAGATCGAGTCGACCAAGAGCGTCGGCGAGCTCTTCGCGCCGATCGAGGGCGAGGTCGTCGAGGTCAACGACGCCGTCGTCGACGCGCCCGACACCGTCAACCAGGACCCGTTCGGTGCCGGCTGGCTCGTGAAGATCAAGGTCGAGGGCACGGACTTCCCCGAGGACCTCATGGACCACGACGCGTACCGGGCGTCCATCGCATGACGGACACCGACCTGAACCTGCAGACGTCGTTCGCCGACCGGCACATCGGGACCACCCCGGCCGACCAGCGGACCATGCTCGACGTCGTCGGGCAGCCGTCCCTCGACGCCCTCGTCCGCGCGGCGATCCCGGAGTCGATCCACGCCGAACCGGTGTCGTCGTCGTCGATCCCGACCGCGGTCGGTGAGACCGAGGCACTCGCCGAACTCCGCGGGATGGCGGCGAAGAACACCGTCCGTCGCGCGATGATCGGCCTCGGCTACTACGGCACCCACACGCCGGCGGTCATCCAGCGCAACGTGCTCGAGAACCCGAGCTGGTACACGGCCTACACGCCGTACCAGCCGGAGATCTCGCAGGGGCGTCTCGAAGCGCTCATCAACTTCCAGACGATGGTCGCCGACCTCACCGGCATGGCCACCGCCGGCGCCTCGATGCTCGACGAAGGCACCGCCGTGGTGGAGGGCATGCTCCTCGCCCGCCGCGCGTCCAAGGTCAAGGGCGACGCGTTCCTCGTCGACGCCGACCTGCTGCCGCAGACGCGGGCGCTGCTCGACCACCGTGCCGACGCCGTCGGGATCACCCTGCGCGCGTTCGACGCCGTGTCCGGGCCCACGGACGAGCAGCTCGACGGCGCGTTCGGCGTGGTGCTGCAGTACCCGGGTGCCTCCGGGAACGTCGTCGATCCGTCGTCGACGATCGAGCGTGTGCACGCGGGCGGCGGGATCGCCGTCGTCGCGGCCGACCTGCTCGCGATGACGCTCCTCGCGTCCCCCGGGGACCTCGGCGCGGACGTCGCCGTCGGCACCTCGCAGCGCTTCGGCGTCCCGCTCGGCTTCGGTGGCCCGCACGCCGGGTACCTCGCCGTCCGCGCCGGGCTCGAACGGCAGCTGCCCGGCCGGCTGGTCGGGGTGTCCTTCGACGCAGCAGGGGGCATAGCCTACCGCCTCAGCCTGCAGACCCGCGAGCAGCACATCCGTCGCGAGAAGGCGACGTCGAACATCTGCACCGCGCAGGTGCTCCTCGCCGTCATGGCGTCGATGTACGCGGTCTACCACGGGCCAGAAGGCCTCCGGTTCATCGCGAACCGCGTCGCGCGCACGGCGTCGGCGCTCGCCGATGCCGCACGGGCCGCCGATGTGGAGGTCGTCCACGACGCCTTCTTCGACACGCTGACGCTCCGGGCACCCGGACGGGTCCGCGATCTCGTGGACGCCGCGCACGCTGCCGGGTACCTGCTGCACCTCGTCGACGCGGACACGCTCCTGGTCTCCGTCGACGAGACGACCACGCCCGACGACGTCCGTGTGCTGTCCGGGCTGCTGGCCGGGGGCAGTGGACCGGACCAGCGAGCGGTCGAGACGGCCGTGGCGGACGCGACCACGAGCCTCCCGTCCGGCCTGCTGCGGCAGAGCGAGTACCTGACGCACCCCGTGTTCAGCGCGCACCGGAGCGAGACCCGCATGATGCGGTACCTCAAGCACCTCGCCGACAAGGACTACGCGCTCGACCGGGGCATGATCCCGCTCGGCAGCTGCACGATGAAGCTCAACGCGGCGACCGAGATGGCGGCGGTCACGTGGCCGGAGTTCGCGAACATCCACCCGTTCGCGCCGCGCTCCGACGTCGAGGGCTACCTCGGGATGATCAGCGACCTCGAGACCTGGCTCGCCGAGGTCACCGGGTACGACACCGTCTCCGTCCAGCCCAACGCCGGCAGCCAGGGCGAGCTCGCCGGGCTCCTCGCGATCCGCGGCTACCACCGGTCCCGCGGGGACGACGCGCGCACCGTGTGCCTCATCCCGTCGAGCGCGCACGGCACGAACGCCGCGTCCGCCGTGCTCGCCGGCATGAAGGTCGTGGTCGTGGCGTGCGACGAGAACGGGAACGTCGACCTCGACGACCTCCGTGCTCGTGTCGCCGACCACGCCGACACGCTCGCGGCGCTGATGATCACGTACCCGTCCACCCACGGTGTGTACGAGCACGACATCCGCGACATCTGCGACGCCGTGCACGATGCCGGCGGCCAGGTCTACGTGGACGGCGCGAACCTCAACGCGCTCCTCGGGCACGCACGCTTCGGGGACTTCGGCGGGGACGTCTCGCACCTCAACCTGCACAAGACGTTCTGCATCCCGCACGGTGGTGGCGGCCCCGGTGTCGGGCCCGTCGCGGCGAAGGCGCACCTCGCGCCGTTCCTGCCGGGGCACCCGTTCGCGCAGGACGACGACCGCCGACCCGGGTCGACGTCGTCTTCGGACCAGCGGCTCGCGCATGCCGGTGGTCCGGTCTCGGCCGCGCCGTACGGCAGCCCGAGCATCCTGCCGATCACGTGGTCGTACGTCCGCATGATGGGGCTCGAGGGGCTCACCCGTGCGACGGAGACCGCCGTGCTCGGGGCGAACTACATCGCGGCACGGCTCCGTGACGCGTTCCCGGTGCTCTACACGGGCGAATCGGGGCTCGTCGCGCACGAGTGCATCCTCGACCTCCGTCCGCTCCGAGACGCCACGGGCATCACCGTGGACGACGTCGCAAAGCGTCTCGTCGACTACGGCTTCCACGCGCCGACCATGTCGTTCCCGGTGGCGGGCACGCTCATGGTGGAGCCGACCGAGAGCGAGGACCTCGCGGAACTCGACCGGTTCGTCGACGCGATGCTCGCCATCCGTGCCGAGGCCGGGGCGGTCGAGCGTGGGGAGTGGCCGGCGGACGACAACCCGCTCGTCGGGGCGCCGCACACGGCTGCGTCGGTGATCTCGGGGGAGTGGACGCACGCCTACACGCGGGAGCAGGCGGTGTACCCGCTGCCCGGCATCGCCGAGCGGAAGTACTGGCCGCCGGTGCGGCGTATCGACCAGGCGTACGGCGACCGCAACCTGGTGTGCGCGTGCCCGCCGGTGGAGGCATTCGCGTAGACCCCGTCCACACGTCGACGGCCCCGGAGCATCTCGCTCCGGGGCCGTCGTCGTGTGCGGGTGGGCGGGTGCGGGTGCGGGTGCGGGGGGCGGGGAGCGGGTGCGGGGAGCGGCGTGCCGTGTCCGTCCGTGTCCGTCGGCGTTTTCGACCTGGAACGACACTCTCGCTGTCGTACGACAGCGATCCTGTCGTTCCTTGCGGACGCTGCCTGTTGTGCACGCGCATGAGCGACACCCTCGTCGTCGTACGACAGCGATGTTGTCGTTCCGAGGCCGCGCCACCATCCCCACCTCCCTGCCTTCGAACCCCCTACCACGCCCCCGATACACGGTGGAGCGGTCCGATTCGTCCAAGCGGTGGATCATTGCGTCCAGACGCCGCACAGCCCACACATGGGGTCGGGCATGTCATGCCCGCCGAAACGCGGACACGAGCCTCCGTGACATGACCCCCGAAGAGGTGGCACACTGCGAGGAACTGTTCCGATGCGCAACGAAGATGATGCAGATGCAACAATCCAGCATGTTGTGCCGTGAAACGCGCATATCTTGCAGCATCTCGCAAGGATCATGCAAGTTGGTTACCAGCGTGTAACCGTTCGTTCCAGGGTTTGGCGGGTTCTCAGCGCACTGCCTACAGTGCAAAGGTCAAACGCGCCTGGCGACACCTCTGTGCCGGGCGCGTCCCATGCACCAGGAGGAACTCTTGATCAAGAAGCGCGCTGGGCTCGCAGCCCTCGCCGTGCTCGGGGCCACAGCAATCGCCCTGGCCGGCTGCTCCAGCAACAGTGGTAGCGGCAGCAACTCGGGCTCCGGCTCGACGAACGCGAACGGCATCGTCACCACCAACGGCAGCGAGCCCCAGAACCCGCTCATCCCCTCGAACACCACCGAGACCGGTGGTGGCAAGATCATCAACTCGATCTTCGAGGGACTCCGCTCCTACGACGCCGACGGCAAGCCGGTGAACGAGGTCGCGAAGAGCATCACCACCGACGACTCGAAGACGTTCGACATCAAGCTCAACACGGGCTGGAAGTTCACGAACGGCGAGAAGATCACCGCGGAGTCCTTCACGAAGGCGTGGAACTGGGCGGCGCAGAAGTCGAACGCCCAGGGCGCGAGCTACTACTTCGAGAACATCGAGGGCTACAGTGCCGACGCTGACTCGGAGCTCACGGGCCTCAAGGTCAAGAGCGACGACGAGTTCACCGTCACCCTGAAGTCCCCGCAGTCGGACTTCCCGCTGTCGCTCGGCTACTCGGCGTTCGTGCCGCTGCCGTCGTCGTTCTACGACGACCCCAAGGCGTTCGGTGAGAACCCGATCGGCAACGGCCCGTACAAGCTGGCCAGCAAGAGCGCGTGGACGCACAACACGGACATCAAGCTCGTCACCAACAAGGACTACGAGGGCAAGCGCAAGCCGAAGAACGGTGGTCTGACGATCACGTTCTACACCTCGCAGGACACCGCGTACTCCGACGCGCAGGGTGGCAACCTCGACATCCTCGACGCCGTGCCGGACAGCGCGTTCGCGAACTACAAGTCGGACTTCCCCGACTCGAACGTGAACCAGCCGGCCGCGATCTTCCAGGGCATCTACCTGCCCTACTACCTCGACCACTGGAAGGGCGAGGAGGGCAAGCTCCGTCGCGAGGCGGTGTCGATGTCCATCAACCGCAAGCAGATCACCTCGAAGATCTTCGACGGCACCCGGACGCCGGCCAGCGACTTCACCTCGCCGGTCATCGACGGCTGGTCGAAGGACCTCAAGGGTTCCGACGTCTTGGACTACAACAAGTCCGAGGCGAAGAAGCTCTGGGCCGAGGCCGACAAGATCTCGCCGTACAACGACACCCTCACCATCTCGTACAACGCCGACGGCGGGCACGAGGCGTGGGTGACCGCGGTCACGAACAGCATCTCCAACACCCTGGGCATCAAGGCCGAGGGCAAGGCGTACCCGACCTTCCAGGAAGCGCTGGACGTCCAGACGAACGACAAGCTCACGGGCGGTAGCCGCACCGGTTGGCAGGCCGACTACCCGTCGCTGTACAACTTCCTCGGCCCGACCATGGGCGAGGGCTCGTCGAACAACTACTCGCGCTACGACTCGACCGAGTTCAACGACCTGCTCAAGCAGGGCCAGTCGGCCGACAGCGTCGAGGCGGGCAACAAGATCTTCGACCAGGCCCAGGAGCTCCTGCTCAAGGACCTGCCGGAGATCCCCCTCTGGTACTCGAACGTGACCGGTGTGTGGTCCGCTGACAACGTGTCGAACGTCAAGTTCGGCTGGGACTCGGTGCCGCTCTACTACGACGTCGAGGTCAAGAAGTAACGAACTGATCGCAGGTATCCTGCATCAGCAGCAACACCACCGGACGGGGGTTCGGGGACGATCAGTCCTCGGGCCCCCGTACCGCGGCGGCAACACCTCCCCCCCCCACGACCCAAGCGGGCGCCGCCTCCCGCGCCGGGCAGCCGTGTCAACTCACGCGACGTCCACCCACGACGAAATGACTGTGATCCACATGCTCGCTCCGAACCAGGCGGAGATCTGATGCTCTGGTACCTCGGGAAGCGCCTCCTGCAGCTGATCCCCGTGTTCTTCGGTGCCACGTTCCTCATCTACCTGATGGTGTTCCTCCTCCCCGGAGACCCCATCGCCGCGCTCTTCGGCGACCACCAGCCGTCGCCCCAGGTCATCGAACAGATCCGCGCGCAGTACAACCTCGACAAGCCGTTCATCGTCCAGTACTTGCTGTGGATCGGCGGCGTGTTCCGCGGTGACCTCGGCGTGACGTACTCAGGCATCCCGGTCACCGAGCAGCTCGCGCAGGCGTTCCCGATCACGGCACGCCTCGCGATCCTCGCGCTGGTGTTCGAGTCGGTCGCCGGCATCATCGTCGGTGTCATCGCCGGCCTCCGGAAGGGCAAGCTCTTCGACGCCACCGCGCTCGTCGTCAGCCTGTTCCTCATCTCGATCCCGGTGTTCGTCATCGGCTTCGTCCTGCAGTACGGACTCGGCATCCAGCTCGGGCTGTTCCGTGCGACGGTCTCCGGTCAGGCGCCGTGGTCGGAGCTCGTGCTCCCCGCGATCGTCCTCGCGACCGGGTCGTTCGCCTACATCGTGCGACTCACCCGCGCCAGCGTCGCCGAGAACATGAGCGCCGACTTCGTGCGCACCGCCACGGCGAAGGGACTCCCGCGTCGCCGCGTCATCGGTGTGCACATCTTCCGGAACTCGCTCATCCCGGTGGTCACCTACCTCGGCATCGACATCGGCAACCTGATGGTCGGCGCGATCGTGACCGAGGGCATCTTCAACATCCACGGCGTCGGCGGCACGGTCTACCAGGCCGTCAAGCTCGGCCAGGGTCCGACCGTCGTGTCGTTCGTCGCCGTGATGGTCATCATCTTCATGCTCGCCAACCTCCTGGTCGACCTGCTGTACGCCGTCCTGGACCCGAGGATCCGTTATGCCAAGTAACACCGAATCGCGCTCGGCGACGCACTACGTCGCGCCGCTCGAGGAGACGCCGCTCCAGGCGATCGACAACGTCAACGAAGACGAGAAGACCCGGTCGCTCTGGACCGACGCGTGGGACTCCATGCGCGTCCGTCCGATCTTCTGGGTGTCGAGCGTCCTGATCGTCCTGATCATCGCCGTCGCGCTGGTGCCGGGTGTGTTCGCACACGCCGACCCGCGTGCGTGCGACCTGTCGAACTCCGGGAAGGGCGGCAGCGCCGGCCACATCCTCGGCTACACGCGTCAGGGCTGCGACGTCTACTCCCGTGTCATCTACGGCACGCAGAACTCCCTGCTCGTCGGCCTCGTCGCGACGATCCTCGTGGTCATCGTCGGCGTGATCGTCGGCTCGCTCGCCGGTTTCTACGGCGGATGGCTCGACTCCGTGGTGTCCCGCATCGGTGACATCTTCTTCTCGATCCCGACCGTCCTCGGCGCGATCGTGATCATGTCGAGCATCCCGCAGCGCAGCCCGTGGACGGTCGCACTCGTCCTCGCGGCGTTCGCGTGGCCACAGATCGCCCGCATCATGCGCGGTGCGGTGCTGTCCGCGAAGAACGCGGACTACGTCACCGCATCGGCAGCACTCGGTGTGAGCCGGTTCAAGACGCTGATCCGCCACGTCATCCCGAACTCGATCGCCCCGGTGATCGTCGTCGCGACCGTCTCGCTCGGCACGTTCATCGTCGCCGAGTCGACCCTGTCGTTCCTCGGGATCGGTCTGCCGCCGTCGTCGCTCAGCTGGGGCTACGACATCAACGCCGCGCAGCCGTCGCTCCGCACCAACCCGTCGACGATCTTCTGGCCGTCGCTCGCCCTGTCCATCACCGTGCTCGCGTTCCTCCTCCTCGGTGACGTGGTCCGCGACGCACTCGACCCGAAGGCGAGGGCCCGCCGATGAGCGAGACGCTGACCGAGCCGACCGCGCGTCGCGCCAACGCGAACGGCGCGCCGCTCCTCGAGATCTCCGGTCTCGAGATCGGCTTCAAGACCCAGAGCGGGTTCGTCCAGGCGGTCCGCGGTGTCGACTTCACCCTCGAGCAGGGTGAGCGACTCGCGATCGTCGGCGAGTCCGGTTCCGGCAAGTCCACGAGCGCCCAGGCGATCATCAAGCTGCTGCCCGGCGCCGGCCAGGTGACCGGCGGGTCGATCAAGTTCAACGGTCGCGAGCTCGTCGGCCTCTCCGACAAGGAGATGTCCGAGATCCGCGGCAAGGAGATCGGCTACGTCCCGCAGGACCCGATGTCGAACCTCAACCCGCTGTGGACCATCGGGTTCCAGGTCGAGGAAGCCATCCGTGCGAACGGCATGGCCACCGGCAAGAAGGCCGTGCGCGAGCGTGCGATCGAGGTCCTGAAGGAAGCGGGTCTCGGCGACGCCGCGAACCGTCTCAAGCAGTACCCGCACGAGTTCTCCGGCGGCATGCGGCAGCGCGTGCTCATCGGGATCGGCCTGTCGAGCCACCCGCAGCTGCTCATCGCCGACGAGCCGACGAGCGCGCTCGACGTGACCGTGCAGCGAGTCATCCTCGACCACCTCGAGACCCTGACCCGCGACTACGGCACGAGCGTGCTCTTCATCACGCACGACCTCGGCCTCGCCGCCGAGCGTGCCGAGAAGCTCGTCGTGATGTACAAGGGGCAGGTCGTCGAGGCGGGTCCGTCCCAGGAGATCCTCGGCAACCCGCAGCACCCGTACACGCAGCGACTCGTCGCCGCGGCGCCGTCCCTCGCCAGCCGCCGCATCCAGTCGAAGGTGCAGCACGAGAGCATCGCGATCTCGGACAGCGGCAGCGACGACGCCGAACTGATCGCACGCGCCCAGGAGCGCGAGCACCAGCCGGCCGAGGACCTCATCGTCGTCAAGAACCTGCAGAAGATCTACAAGCTGCGCGGCAAGAACCTCGCGTCGCGTGAGTTGAAGGCCGTCGACGACGTGTCGTTCTCGATCCCGAAGGGCACCACCACGGCGCTCGTCGGTGAGTCCGGCTCAGGCAAGTCGACCGTCGCCAAGCTCGTGCTGCAGCTCGAGGGCATCACGAGCGGCACCGTCCAGTTCGACGGCACCGACATCGGTGCGCTGAAGGGCAAGGAGCTCTTCGACTTCCGCCGCCGTGTGCAGCCGGTGTTCCAGGACCCGTACGGGTCGCTGGACCCGATGTACAACGTCGGGAACACCATCGCGGAGCCGCTCGTCACGCACGGCGTCGGAGACAAGGCATCGCGTCGTGCTCGCGTGCGCGAGCTCCTCGACCAGGTGGCGCTGCCGTCCTCGATGGTGAACCGGTACCCGAACGAGCTCTCCGGCGGTCAGCGGCAGCGCATCGCCGTCGCGCGTGCGCTCGCGTTGAAGCCCGAGGTCATCGTGCTCGACGAGGCGGTCTCCGCGCTCGATGTGCTCGTGCAGGGTCAGATCCTCGAGCTCCTCACCGAGCTCCAGTCGGAACTCGGCCTGACGTACCTCTTCATCACGCACGACCTCGCCGTCGTCCGCCTCGTCGCGGACAACGTCTGCGTCATGCGCAAGGGACAGATCGTGGAGAAGGCGACGACCGACGAGGTCTTCGCCAACCCGCGCGAGCAGTACACCCGCGACCTGCTGGCCGCGATCCCGGGCGCCTCGTTCGAGTTCGGACGCTGAGCCCCCGTTCACCGCACACGGAACGCGTCGCCCCGATGGGGTGGCGCGTTCCGCGTTTCCGCCCCCACCGGCGCCGTCGAGCGGGCGAAATACCGTGGTGGCCCCGAGCGCCCACCCGGGTATTCCGCCCGCTCGACGTGCGGGCGTGCTCCGCGCGGGCCGCGCTTGCGCCGAGTGGCGACATACCGTGGTCGGTGCGAGCGCCCACCCGGGTATTCCGCCCGCTCGACGTGCGGGCGTGCTCCGCGCGGGCCGCGCTTGCGCCGAGCGGGCGAGATACCGTGGTCGGTCCGAGCGCCCACCCGGGTATACCGCCCGCTCGACCGTGGACCTGGACTGGAGGACCGCCCCTCGTCCGCGCGACCGTCCTGCCCGCCTCGTATCCGGATCGACGCCGGGTGAGATCGCAGTCCGTGTCGCCTCGGGTCCGCCGAGCCGCCACGGATGGCGACTTCACCGTGGGTCGGGCGCCGCGTGCGGCCGAACGGGCGAAATGCCAGGGCTCGGGTTGGGACCGACACGGGTATTTCGCCCGCTCGAGTCACGGTCCGCCACGCACGCACGCACGCACCACACGGACGCACGCGCGAGCGCACGCACGAGCGCACGCCCTGATGGCGCCCAGCCCGCACGCCGGCGGGTGCGGTCAGAGGCGGGCGGCGGCCATCGACGCGGCGATGGCGAGGATCGTGATCGCGAGGATCGTCCATCCGTGGACACGGTGCACGATCGGGTGCGGGGTGACGGTCGCCGGAGGCGGGCCGTCCTGCGGAGCCGCCGCGGGGACGAACGCGAGTACCTCGGCAGCCGCAGTGTCCACGGTCACCGGCACCGAGCCTCCCGGCCGGTCCACGCGCAAGCGTGCCTTTGGCCGCGGCGCGATCCAGATGCGACGGTCGGGTTCGTTCGACTGGATCTCGAGGCCGTACTTCGTCCGGACGCCGGTGACGCGTCGCCAGGCGTACGTCGAGGTACGGCGGACGTCGACGACCACGAGCGCGTCTGGGGTGAGCAGCAGCCGAGGACGCCAGAGCGCAGCCCATGCCACGAACGCGATGAAGATGCTCGGGATCGGCACGAGGAGGATCGACGTGTCACCGCGGCTGATGAAGCCGAGGACGAGCAGGACGGCGGCGACGGCCCAGAGCACGATGGCCAACGTCCGCATGCCGGGAGCGACGATGCGCGCGGGTACGGGGCCGGGGGAGTCGCTCACGGCTCCATCGTAGGAGAGGTGCGAGAGTGCCTCCCCGGAACCGTCTGTTGAGCGGGCGTGAAACGCCGTGCGCGTACCAACTGACGACCCGATGTTCCGGGGAGGCAAATCCATGACGGATCTCTCGTACCGACGATGGTCCCCGACCCCAGTTCGGGTGTCAATACCCCTGCACGAAAGGATCAGGAAATCGACACGCCGAACGAGCGCGAAGTCGATGCGGGCGTACCTACCGGACGAGCTGTTCGATCTCAGCGCGGATCACGGAGGCCTTCGGAAACCGGAGCCCGACGAGTCCGATGTGCCGCCAGCGGACGATGCCGTCCGGACCGATGACGAACACGGAGCGCCGGAGTCCGAGCCCCGGCGCGCGGACCCCGTAGTCGCGGATGACGGTGCCTGCAGTGTCGCTGAGGAGCGGGAAGGTGAGTGAGGAGTCGCGGGCGAAGGTCTCGTGCGAGTCGAGCGCCTGCGGGCTGATGCCCCAGACGACGGCACCGAGGTCGCCGAATTCGTCGAGCTCCTCTTGGTAGCTGCAGAGCTGCGCGGTGCAGACGGCGGTGGCATCGCCCGGGTAGAAGGCGAGGACGATCGTGCGACCGATCTCGGACGACAGGTCGTACTCGTCGTCGGTGCGCACCCCGTCGCGGACGATCATGCCCGGCAGGGTGAAGGTCGGGGCGGGTTCGCCGACCACGGGGATGCTCATGTGCACAACGTACGGCGCGCGGGGGCGGGGGAGCCCTCGGCGCGCTGCGCGAGGCCTGTGAGTCCGGATGGTTGCTGTCGAAACGGCCAGCGGGGCCGAGCGCTGCTGCGCTCGACCCCGCTGTGACCTGGTGCGGATCGACTACTTCGTGAGGCCGACCTTCGTCCAGTCGTAGGCCATCGCGCCCGAGCGTGCGCCGTAGTTGGCGAGCTTCGGGTTCTGCGCGATGACACGCGGCGACTGCACGATCGGCAGCGAATGCCCGATCGACCAGACCTGCTTGTCGACCTTGTTCCACAGGGCGTTCGCCTTCGAGGCATCCGTCTCGGCGATCGCCTGGTTGACGAGCTTGTCGATCGACTTCGTGCCGACGCGACCGTAGTTCTGGCCGGTGTCGCCGGTGATGAAGATGCTCGCGCCGCTGGCGTGGTAGCCGGTGCCGCCCCAGAGGAAGATCGTCATGTCGTAGTTGCCCGGCGTGACGTACTGCGGGAAGAAGTCGTCACTCGACACCGCCTTGATCGACAGCTTGATGCCGACGTCCTTGAGCTGCGACTGGATGACCTCGGCCATCTTCTGCGAGCTCGTCGCACCGGACGGGATGGTGATCGAGATGGACAGGTTCTTGCCGTCCTTCTTGCGGTACGTGCCGTCGGTCTTCCAGCCGTCGTCATCGAGGATCTTCTTCGCCTTGTCGACGTCGAAGGTGCCGTTCGGGCTCGAGTTGTCCTTGTACCCGTCGTCCGTGGCGAGGAACACGTGGTTGTTCAGCACCGGCAGCTTGTAGGGCAGGGTGCCGCCGATCACCGAGGCGAGCGAGTCACGGTTCACCGCGTGCTGGATCGCGAGGCGCAGGTTCTTGTCCTTCAGGAGCCCCTGCGTCGAGAAGTCCACGTGCGTGTAGGACGCGGACTGGGACGCGTAGATCTTCGTGTTCTTCGCGTCCTTGACCCGGGCGTAGCGGTCCGACGTGCCCGCCGCAACGGAGTCGAGTTCCTTGTTGAGGTAGGCGTCGATGTCCGCGTTGCCGTCGAGCGAGCGGAAGATCACGGTGTCGAGCTTCGGCTTGTCGCCCCACCAGTTGGGGTCGGGGGCGAGCGTGACGGTGCCGGCGGTCTCGTCGAGCTTGGAGACCTTGTAGGGGCCGGCAGACAGCGGGACCTTGTCCTTGTAGCCGTTGTTGAAGCCGTCGGGGGTACCGATGACGCTCGCCGGGTAGAGCGGGCTGAAGAGCGACTTCCAGTCAGAGAACGGCGTCGAGTACTTCACGATCGCCTGGCGCTCGTCGGTGCCCTGCGTGACGGACTCGATGTCCTTCCAGCCGGTGTCGTCACCGATCTGGTAGCTCTCGTCGGTGCCGTTGTTGGCCTTCCAGAGCGCCTCGAAGTCCTTCCACGTGATCGGCGAGCCGTCGTTCCACTGCGCTTTCGGGTTCACCGTGTACGTGATCGTCAGCGGGTCTTCGCTGGTGACCTTCGCGGACTCGAGCGTGTTCTTGTCGAGCTGCGGCTTGCCGTCGGCATCGATGTTGAACGTGTGCGGCATCGTTGCCTGCTCGATGTCGGCGGCGTCCTGCAGGGTGCCGTCGAGCTCGAAGTAGTTCCACTGCGAGATCCACTGCGAGATCGGCAGCCGGACGGTGCCGCCCTGCTGCAGGTCCGACACGGGCTTCTCGTTGATCTGGGCGGCCGACGGCAGCGACTTCTTGCCGGAGTCTGAGCTCGATCCCGTCGAGCCACCGCCCGAGCAGCCGGTCACGGCCAGCGCGATGCCGGCGAGGACCGCCGTCGTCGCGAGGACTTTCTTGTGCAACATGTTCTTCCCCTCGTGAAGTTGTGGAACACACTATGACCCCCGAGCAGGGGCGTCAGAACATTTCGTCTTCGAACTATGAATCGTTACCCGGCCGGACGGTCTGTGACATCTCCCGGAAACAAATCGACCCGTAGGGTGTTCCGCATGATCCGCTTCCTGGCGCGTCGAATCGTGTACTACGTCGTGCTCGTGTTCCTCGCCACGTCGTTGACGTACTTCCTTGCGTCGGCGACCTTCAGCCCACGATCCGTGTACGCGCAGCGCAATCCGGCCCCGCCCGTGGCCGTCATCGACGCCAAACTGGACCACATCGGCGTGAACGACAAGACGCCGATCATCGTCCGCTACGGCCACTGGCTGGGCGACGCGGTCCACGGTGACCTGGGGCAGACCATCCAGGACCGGAGCGTGGACGACGCATTCTGGCCACGGCTCGGCGTCAGTCTGCGGCTGCTCCTCGTCGGGTCGGTGATCGGCATCGTGATCGGTGTCCTGGTCGGGGTGTGGAATGCGATCAGGCAGTACCGCATATCGGACAGGGTGAGCGCGATCATCTCGATCTTCCTGATCTCGACGCCCGTGTTCCTGACCGCGGTGTTCCTCAAGATCGGCGCGACGAAGCTCAACCAGGACACCGGGCAGCAGCTGATCAACTTCACCGGCGAGGCGACACCCGGGCTGACCGGCACGTGGTGGGACCTCTTCGTGGACCGCGGGGTGCACCTGCTGCTCCCCACGATCTCGATCGCACTCGGCCTCATCGCGATCTACAGCCGTTACCAGCGCGCGACGATGCTCGACGTGCTCGGATCGGACTTCTTGCGCACCGCACGTGCGAAGGGACTGACCAGGCGACAGGCGACCTTCAAGCACGGACTCCGGACGGCGCTGATCCCGATGACGACGCTGTTCGCGTACGGCTTCCTCGGCATCCTCACCGGTGCGACGTTCACCGAGAAGATCTTCGGGTGGAACGGCCTCGGCGCGTGGTTCATCGACTCCGTCCAGGGCAACGACGTCAACGCGGTCACCGCGTACACACTCTTCGCCTCGGTGGTGGTGCTCATCGCGGGCTTCCTCGCCGACGTGATGACCGCAGCGCTCGACCCGCGCGTCCGGAGGAGCTGAGATGACCGACACCCGCATCGAACCCGTCGACGGCGACACCCTCGGCAAGGCCGACGTCCCGCTGCCCGGTAGCCCGGGGACGAGCCAGAAGCAGCGGAACCGCTTCGTCCAGACCGTCGCCCGCGTCTTCATGAACCGCGGTGCCGGCATCGGCCTCGTCGTGATCGTCCTGCTGTTCGCGTTCGCGTTCCTCGGCCCGTTCGTGACCAGGTGGGGGTACTCGCAGATCGACTACACCGCCTTCACGCAGCCGCCGAGTGCAACCCACTGGTTCGGGACGAACGGCATCGGACAGGACGTGTTCGCCCAGACCGCCCGTGCCATGCAGAAGAGCCTGCTCATCGGATTGCTCGTCGCGCTGTTCTCGACCGCCCTCGCGGCGCTCACCGGCGCAGCGGCCGGGTACTTCGGCGGCTGGACCGACCGCATCGTGATGTTCTTCGTCGACATGCTGCTCGTGCTGCCGTCGTTCCTCATCATCGCGATCATCAGCCCGCGCATCCAGAACTCGGGGTGGATCGTGCTCGTGGTCCTCATCGCGGCGTTCGGGTGGATGGTCACGGCGCGCGTCGTCCGCTCGATGACGCTGTCCGTGAAGGAGCGCGAGTTCGTCCGGGCCGCGCGGTACATGGGGATCGGGCCGTTCCGGATCATCGTCCGGCACATCCTGCCGAACGTCGCGTCGTTCCTGATCATCGACGGGACGATCCAGGTGGGCGCGGCGGTCCTCGCGGAGACCAGCCTCAGCTACTTCGGCTTCGGCGTGCAGCCGCCCGACGTGTCGCTCGGTACCCTCATCGCGCAGAACCAGGACGCGGCACTCACCAGCCCGTGGCTGTTCTACTTCGCGGCAGGCGCGCTCGTGATCTTCGCGATCGCGGCGAACCTGCTCGGCGACGGCCTCCGTGACGCCCTCGACCCGACGTCCGCGACGGGCAAGAAGCAGAAGCGCACGGGTCGGAAGCGCGACCAGAACCAGGCCGCGGTCGACGCGGCGTCGATCACCACACAGGCGGGCGCCGGCGCATGAGCACCACCACGACGAACACCGACGAGATCCTCCGCGTCCGCGACCTGCACGTCCGCTTCCCGACTCCTCGGGGCGAGGTGCACGCCGTCCGCGGGGTGGACCTCGAGCTCCGCCGTGGCGAGGTCCTCGGCATCGTCGGCGAGTCCGGCTCGGGCAAGTCGGTCACGAGCATGGCGATCCTCGGCCTGCTCCCGGAGACCACCGTCGTCACCGGCTCGATCGACCTCGACGGGCAGGAGCTCGTCGGTCGCAGCGACCGGCAGATGAGCAAGCTCCGCGGGTCGAAGGTGGCGATGGTCTTCCAGGACCCGCTGTCCGCGTTCACGCCGGTGTACACGATCGGCGAGCAGATCGCCGAGACCGTCCGGATCCACCGCGACGTCACGAAGCAGCAGGCCCGCGAGCGTGCGATCGAGCTCCTGAAGCTCGTGGGCATCCCGCAGGCCGAGAACCGCGTCGACGCGTTCCCGCACGAGTTCTCCGGCGGCATGCGGCAGCGCGCGATGATCGCGATGGCGATGGCGAACGACCCCGAGGTGATCCTCGCCGACGAGCCCACCACGGCGCTCGACGTGACGATCCAGGCGCAGATCATCGACGTGCTCCGGACCGCGCAGCGGGAGACCGGCGCGGCACTGGTGTTCGTGAGCCACGACCTCGGCGTCATCGCCGGGATCGCCGACCGGATCGCGGTCATGTACGCCGGACGGATCGTGGAGACCGCCAGCGCCGACGAGCTGTTCGCGCGGCCCCGGATGCCGTACACGATCGGCCTCATCGGCGCCCTGCCCAGGCTCGACGCGTCCAGCGGCGGTCCGCTCGTGCCGATCCCCGGATCGCCGCCGTCGCTCATCGGGCTGGCCGACGCGTGCCCGTTCGCCGATCGCTGCCCGCTCGCTGCGGAGGCATGCCGGACGTCCGAGCCGGCGCTCGAGGTCCTCGACGTCGCGGCCGGCGTCCCCGGTGAGGCGCCGGTGGACACGAGCGTCCCGCACGCCGCCGCCTGCCACCGCACCGACGAGGTCGCGAAGGCCCACGCCGACGCGGGAGCGATCTTCACGCTGCCGTCGATCGACACCGCCCCGGCCGCGCACGTGCAGCGCGCCGACCGCGACCCCGTCGTCCAGGTCGAGGGGCTCACGAAGACGTTCCCGCTCGTCAAGGGCTCGGTCTTCCGCCGCAAGGTCGGCGAGGTCTACGCCGTCGACGGGGTCGACCTCGACATCCGCCAGGGCGAGACGCTCGGGCTGGTGGGGGAGTCCGGCTCCGGCAAGTCCACGACGCTGCACCAGCTGATGGACCTGGAGCGTCCCGAGGTCGGCACCGTCGAGCTCTTCGGCGCCCCGGTCGACACGAGCAAGTCCGGCACGAAGACGCTCCGCAACCGGATCTCGATGGTGTTCCAGGACCCGGCGGCGAGCCTCGACCCACGCATGACCGTGTACGACGTGGTCGCCGAACCGCTGCGAGCAGTCGGAGCGAGTGCCGACCGCATCGCCGAGCGCGTGCCCGAGCTCATCGAACTCGTCGGACTCCGTTCCGCCGAGGCCGACCGCTACCCGCACGAGTTCTCCGGCGGCCAGCGGCAGCGCATCTCGATCGCCAGGGCGCTCGCCACCGAGCCGGAGCTGATCGTCCTCGACGAGCCGGTCTCAGCACTCGACGTCTCGATCCAGGCCGGCGTGCTCAACCTGCTCGCCGAGCTCAAGGCGCGCCTCGGCCTGTCGTACCTGTTCGTCTCGCACGACCTGTCGGTGATCCGGCACGTCGCGGACCGCGTCAGCGTCATGTACCTCGGCCGCACGGTGGAAGAGGGCGAGGTCGACGAGGTCTTCGAACGCCCGATGCACCCGTACACGGCGGCGCTGATGTCGGCGGTGCCGGTGCCCGACCCGGTGATCGAGCGCAGCCGGACGACGATCCTGCTCCCCGGCGACCCGCCGAGTCCCACCGAGCGTCGGACCGGCTGCCGGTTCCGGTCGCGCTGCCCGCTGTACGCGATGCTCCCGGACGCGCAGAAGTCGCGCTGCGAGGACGAGGTCCCCGAGAAGACGTCGCACCGCGGCGCGTCGGTCGACCACCGCGCGGCGTGCCACTACCCGCAGCAGGTGGCCACGCTCACCGCGTAGCCGCCGCTGGATCGAGTGCGCAGACGACGGGCTCCCGGACCTGTCCAGCCCGCGCCTTCTGCGCACTCGTCCGTCGGCGGTCCCGCCCGCGGCACGAGCGGGCGAAATACCCGGGTCACGTCGCGCACCCACCCGGGCATTTCGCCCGTTCGTGAGGCGCGCCCGCCGACGGTCGCAGGTGACCAGATGCCGGACAGGAGGCTCGGTGCCGGACGTGCGCCGAGCCTCCCGTCCGCCGTGTGGTCGGGGCGACGCGCCGTTCGCGATCGAGTGCGCAGCAACGGCTGCCGACGCCGGCCCGTGGCCGCCATGTCCGCGCACTCGGTGGGTGTGCGCCGGAACGGCGCGGCGGTCGGACGGCGAGAGCGCAGCAGGTGCGATCCAGCGCCCCGGGACGCCGCCACCTCCGCGCACTCGTCCCCGGCCGGGCCGCCCGGACAGCCGGCCCGCGCGGCCGGCCCGCCCGGCCGGACCACGCACAGGACCACGCACCGGACCACGCACCAGACGGGAGGCTCGGTGCCGGACGCGCGCCGAGCCTCCCGTCCGCCGCGTGGTCGCGCCCGACGCATCGAGGGAGCAGAAACCATCGGGTCGCGTCCGCGGACCCGACCATTTCTGTTCCACTCGACGGAGTGGGGACCCCCTCGGCGCTACTCGAACAGCGCGGGGAAGGCGTGCGCCACCCAGGGGTACCCGACGAAGACGGCGGCGTCGAGGATGCAGTGCGTCACGATGAGGGGCATGAGCCGGCCCCACTTCGTGTAGATCCACCCGAACGCGATGCCCATCACGGCGTTCCCCACGAACGCACCGAAGCCCTGGTACAGGTGGTAGCTGCCGCGCAGCAGTGCGGTGGACAGGATGATCTGCCAGCGCCCCCACCCGATCTCGCCGAGGCGCGCGTACAGGTACCCGATGACGATGACCTCCTCCTGCAGCCCCGAGCGGATCGCCGAGAGCAGCAGGACGGGGATCGTCCACCAGTACGAGTCGAGTGCAGCGGGGTTCACGTTCACCGTGAACCCGAGCGCACGGCCCGTGAAGTACAGCGCGAGCCCCGGGATCCCGATGCCGAGCGCGATGAGGACGGGGACGCCGATGTCGGACCCGGCCCGGAACCGGTCGATGCCCAGGCGCGACAGGTGTGGTCGGGTGGTGTTCCAGAGCAGGTAGCAGACCAGCGCGACCGGGGCCAGGTCCACCGCGATGCCGACGAGCTGCCTCGCGAGGTCGACGTACTGCACCGTGGTCGTCGACGTGTTGAGCGCCGTGGACTGCTGCCCGAGCGGGGTGGTCTGCGACAGGTCGTCGATGATCTGCAGCACCGAGTAGAGCGCGCTGCCGCCCAACGAGAGCATCAGGACGATCGTGATCTCGACCCACGTTCGCCGTCGGCTCATGTGCTGTACTCCTGCCACTTGCGAACTACCGGTAGACTGGTGTGTCGGGCGTTCTGCCCGCGGGTGCGGTGTCGTGACGACGTCGGCCCGACACTCTCCCAGAACCTGAAGGATGTCCTGTATGGCGCTCGCCACCCGGTCCGACCTGCGCAACGTCGCCATCGTGGCACACGTCGACCACGGCAAGACCACGCTCGTCGACGCGATGCTCACGCAGACCAACTCGTTCGATGCCCACTTCGAGGGCGAAGACCGGATGATGGACTCGAACGACCTCGAGCGCGAGAAGGGCATCACCATCCTCGCGAAGAACACCTCGGTGCTCTACAACGGGAAGCACGCGACCGAGTTCGGCTCCGACGGCCCCATCACCATCAACGTGATCGACACCCCCGGCCACGCCGACTTCGGTGGCGAGGTCGAGCGCGGCCTGTCCATGGTCGACGGTGTCGTGCTGCTCGTCGACGCGTCGGAGGGCCCGCTGCCCCAGACCCGCTTCGTGCTCCGCAAGGCGCTCGCCGCGAAGCTCCCGGTGATCCTGCTCGTCAACAAGACGGACCGCCCCGACTCCCGCATCGACGAGGTCGTCTCCGAGTCGCAGGACCTGCTCCTCGGTCTCGCGTCCGACCTCTCGGACGAGGTCGACGACCTCGACCTCGACGCGATCCTCGACGTCCCCGTGGTCTACGCCTCGGGTCGTGCCGGCGCCGCCAGCCGCAACAAGCCGGCCGACGGCTCGCTGCCCGACAACGACGACCTCGAGCCGCTCTTCGAAGCGATCCTCCAGCACGTCCCGGCCCCGAAGTACGACGACGAGCACCCGCTGCAGGCGCACGTCACGAACCTCGACGCCTCGCCGTTCCTCGGCCGCCTCGCGCTGCTGCGCATCTTCCACGGCACGATGAAGAAGGGCCAGACGGTCGCGTGGGTCAAGCACGACGGCACCGTCCAGAACGCCCGCATCACCGAGCTCCTCATCACCAAGGCGCTCGACCGCTACCCGGCCGAGTCCGCCGGTCCCGGTGACATCGTCGCCGTCGCCGGCTTCGACACGATCACCATCGGTGAGACCCTGACCGACCCCGAGGACGTCCGCCCGCTGCCGACCATCACGGTCGACGACCCGGCGATCTCGATGACCATCGGGACCAACACGAGCCCGCTCGTCGGCAAGGTCAAGGGCCACAAGCTCACCGCGCGCATGGTCAAGAACCGTCTCGACAGCGAACTCGTCGGCAACGTCTCGCTCAAGGTGCTCGACATCGGCCGCCCCGACGCGTGGGAGGTCCAGGGTCGCGGCGAGCTCGCGCTGGCCATCCTCGTCGAGCAGATGCGTCGAGAGGGCTTCGAGCTCACGGTCGGCAAGCCGCAGGTCGTCACCAAGCGTGACGAGAACGGCAAGCTCCAGGAGCCGTACGAGCACATGACGATCGACACGCCGGAGGAGCACCTCGGCGCGATCACGCAGCTCATGGCCGCGCGCAAGGGTCGCATGGAGAACATGACGAACCACGGCACCGGCTGGATCCGCATGGAGTTCATCGTGCCGTCGCGTGGCCTCATCGGCTTCCGCACGTCGTTCCTCACCGAGACCCGCGGCACCGGCATCGCCAACGCGATCTCGCACGGCTACGCCGAGTGGGCCGGCCCGATCCAGACCCGCATCAACGGCTCGATCGTGTCCGACCGCTCCGGTGTCGTCACACCGTTCGCCATCACGAACCTCCAGGAGCGGATGACGTTCTTCGTCAACCCCACCGAAGAGGTCTACGAGGGCATGGTCATCGGCGAGAACTCGCGCGCCGACGACATGGACGTGAACATCACGAAGGAGAAGAAGCTGACGAACATGCGCTCGGCGAACGCCGACTCCTTCGAGTCGATGACGCCGTCGCGCCAGCTCTCCCTCGAGGAGTGCCTGGAGTTCGCCCGTGAGGACGAGTGCGTCGAGGTCACCCCCGACGCCGTGCGCATCCGCAAGGTCGAGCTCGACGCGCAGGCTCGGCAGCGCGCGTACGCCCGCCTGAAGCGCCAGGACGCGTAAGCACCCGCACACAGTGCACGAGGAGGTCGAGGGATACGGTTGATGCCGTGACTCTCGACCTCCTCTCGCTGTACCAGGACCTCCACGCCCACCCGGAGCTCGGCTTCCAGGAGCACCGCACCGCCGGTGTCGTCTCCGCGAAGCTGCACGAGCTGGGCGGTATCGACGTGACCGAGGGCGTCGGCGGCACCGGCGTCGTCGGGGTCCTGTCGAACGGCGACGGTCCGGTCATCTGGCTCCGTGCGGACATGGACGGCCTGCCGGTGGAGGAGCGCACGGGCCTGCCGTACGCGAGCACCCACCGCGGCACCGACGAGACCGGCGCCGACGTCCCGACGATGCACGCCTGCGGCCACGACATCCACGTCACGTGGCTCCTCGGGACGCTCGAGCGCCTCACCGCGACGAAGGCCGACTGGTCCGGCACCGTCGTCGCCGTGTTCCAGCCCGCCGAAGAGGTCATCTCCGGTGCCCGGGCGATGGTCGACGACGGCCTCGTCGAGCGATTCCCGAAGCCCTCGATCGTGCTCGGCCAGCACTCCGCGCCGGCACCGGTCGGCATGGTCGCGGTGGGTGCCGGTGCGGTGATGGCGTCGAGCGACCGGTTCGCCGTCACGTTCAACGGCCGCGGCGCCCACGGCTCGGCACCGCAGTCCTCGCTCGACCCCGTCGTCACCGCGGCGTCGGCGGTCGTGCGGCTGCAGACGATCGTCTCCCGCGAGACCTCCCCGAGCGACGCGGGTGTCGTGACCGTCGGGAGCTTCCACGCCGGCAGCCGGGCGAACATCATCCCCGACAAGGCCGTCATCGAGATCTCCACGCGGGCGCGCAACGAGGAGACCCGCGGCCGCATCATCGACTCGATCGAGCGCATCGTCCGCGCCGAGAGCCAGGCGGGTGGCCTGCCCGAGCCGACGATCGACCGGTTCCCGGGCGCCGACGTCCTCGTGAACGACCCGGAGCAGGCCGCCAAGGTCCTCGATGCCCTCCGTCCGGCGGTCCCGAACGCCGTCGACCTGGAGTCCGGCCTCGCGATGGCGTCGGAGGACGTGGGGCAACTCGCCACGGCCGCTGGTGTGCCGATCGTGTACTGGTTCACGGGCATCACCGACCCGGAGCTGTTCCGTCGCGGCGAGGACATCCCGAGCAACCACTCGCCGTTCTACGCGCCGCAGGCGGAGACCGCGATCCCGGTGGGCGTCGACGCGCTCGTCGCGGCCGCGCGCGCCTACCTGCGCTGACGCGCGTTCCTTCCCACAACGCCCGCATTGGGAAGCGGTTTCGCGCGTAGGGGGTCGAAAGAACTGACCCCCTACGCGCGTTTCGACCCCCTACGCGCGTTTCGACCCACCAGCGGACCGGACGGGAGGCTCGGGTCGCGCCCGGCAGGGAGGTGAGACTCCCAGGGAACTCGCGCCGACCCTCCTGCCTGACCCGTTAGCTTGTCCGCATGCGCAACGCCATCCGCACCCCGCTCGTGGCCGCCGTGGCGGCCGGCATCGCCCTGGCCGGGCTCACCGGCTGCTCCTCGGACACGCTGAAGCAGGCGACGGACCTCGGGTCCTCGGTGGCCTCCGACGTCAGCGAGCACGTGCAGGGCATCGCCGGCTCCGCGATCGAGCAGGGCATGTCGAACATCGCCGGCGGCATCGACGGCGCGCTCGACACCGCGCTGAAGGGCGCGAACGTGACCTCGGACGGCAAGGTCCCCGAGGGGTTCCCGACCGCAGCGGTGCCGCTCGTCGACGGGACGGTGCTCGGCGGTGGGACCGGTCCGAACGGGTCCGGCTGGGTGGTGCAGGTGCAGGCCGCCGGGGTGGACGACTTCGCCGCGGCCGCGCAGCAGCTCACCGACGCCGGGTTCACCGAGTCGGCGAAGCGGTCGGACACGTCGAGTGCGTTCGGGATCTTCCGGAGCGACGACCACCGGGTCGTCCTGACCTTCTCGAAGTCGGACGCCGGGGCGACCGCGACGTACATCGTCACCCCGCGCTAGGCAGGCCTCGTCCGGCAAGGGTCCCGTACGCTTGGACCCGATGTCGAAGGCCACCGCGACGCGCCCCGAGCGTGTCCTCATCGTGCACGCCCACCCCGACGACGAGACCCTGTCGTCCGGTGGCACCATCGCGACGCTCCTCGAGCTCGGGTCCGAGGTCACCGTGCTCACGGCGACAAGGGGCGAGCGCGGCGAGATGCTCACGCCGGAGCTGGCGCCGCTGTTCGGCGACGCGCCGCGCGTCGCCGCCCACCGTGAGACCGAGATCGCGGCGGCACTCGCCGCGCTCGGGGGACCGGCGCACCTCTGGCTCGGCGGACCCGGTGCCCGACCGACCGACCTGCCCGAACGCCGCTACACGGACTCCGGCATGCAGTGGGGACCGGACGGGCGAGCGGTCGCCGCGGACGACGCCCCGGCCGATTCCCTGACGATGGCCGACCTCGGCGAGGTCGTCGACGACGTCCGCGCCGCGATCCGCTCCACGGCGGCGGACGCGGTCATCAGCTACGCAGACGACGGCGGGTACGGACATCCGGACCACGTGCGGGTGCACCACGCGGCGAAGTACGCGGCGAAGGCCGAGGACGTCCCGTTCTCGATGATCGTCGACCCGGGATCCGGTGAAGCGGACCTGACCGTGGACGTGCTCCCGGTCCGGGCGAAGGTCCGTGCAGCGGTCGAGCAGTACCGCTCCCAGGTCACCGTCGACCCCGTCGATCCCGCCGACCCGCTCGCTCTGTCGTGGGTGATGCCGCACGGTGCGCGTCACCAGGCGCCGGCCACCGAGGCCTTCCGGCACGACACACCGCCGTCGGCGCCCGCTCCGGAGACGTACGCCGAGATGACCCCTGCCGGGAAGGCGACCGCGGTCGTCGTGTCGCTCGTGGTCGGGCTCCTCGCCGGCGGACTCGGCACGATCACCCACCAGCAGACCCTCGGTGCCTTCCCGATCGGCATCGTCCTCACGACGTTGATCGTCGTCGGGCTGACGGTCGGCGTGCGGTTGTTGTACCGGTCGCGGGCGATGGTCGCGGCGATCGGCATCGGGGTCATCGTCGCGACGCAGGTGCTGGTCTCGGTCGGCGGGCAGAGCTCCCCGCTCGTGCTCGCGAACACCGCCGGGTACGTGTGGACGTTCGGACCGGCGATCGTCGCCATGCTGGCGCTCGCGTGGCCAGACCTGTCCGGTGCGCGCGCCGCCGCCGACGCCCGTGTCGACGCCGACGGCCCGCGGTCAGGGACGCCGGCCGCCCGCGAGTAGACTCGAAGCGCTCAGTTCGAAGGGAGCAACCCGACCGTGACCTACGTGATCGCCCAGCCCTGTGTCGACGTCAAGGACCGCGCGTGCATCGACGAATGCCCCGTCGACTGCATCTACGAGGGCGATCGCTCGCTGTACATCCACCCGGATGAATGCGTGGACTGCGGCGCCTGCGAACCCGTCTGCCCGGTCGAGGCGATCTACTACGAGGACGACCTCCCGGACGAGTGGGCCGACTACTACAAGGCCAACGTCGAGTTCTTCGACGAGGTGGGCTCCCCGGGCGGTGCCGCCAAGGTCGGGGTGATCCACAAGGACCACCCGGTCGTCATGGCCGAACCGCCGCGCGGCTGAACGACACGCACGTGCCACTCGACCTCCCCGACTTCCCCTGGGACCAGCTCGTCCCGTTCAAGCAGCGCGCGGCCGAGTACGAGGGCGGCATCGTCGACCTCAGCGTCGGTTCCCCCGTCGATCCCACCCCATCGGTCATCCGGAGGGCGCTGTCCGACGCAACGGACGCGCATGCCTACCCGCAGGTCGCCGGGACCCCTGCGCTCCGCCAGGCCATCGCCGACTGGTACGGCCGCCGCCACGGCGTGCAGCTGACCGAGGACCAGACGCTGCCGACGATCGGTTCGAAGGAGTTCATCGCCGGACTCGCGCTCTGGCTCGGCATCGGGCAGGGCGACACCGTCGTGTTCCCCGCCGCCGCGTACCCGACGTACGAGCTCGGCGCGGCGCTCGTCGGTGCCACGGCCCTGGCGTCGGACGACCCCGTCGCGTGGCCGGAGGGCACGAAGCTCGTCTGGCTGAACTCCCCGGGCAACCCCGACGGGCGGGTGCTCTCGATCGAGGAACTCCGCGTCGCCGTCGCCCGCGCCCGTGCCCTCGGCGCCGTGATCGTCGGGGACGAGTGCTACGCCGAACTCGGCTGGGAAGCACCCTTCGATCAGCAGCCGACCCCGACGATCCTCGACCCGCGCGTCGTGGGCGACTCCGTCGACGGTGTGCTCAGCGTGTACTCCCTGTCGAAGCAGTCCAACCTGGCCGGCTACCGGGCCGCCTTCGTCGCCGGCGACGCTGCGGTGCTCGCCGAGGTCCTGGCCGTCCGGAAGCACACCGGCATGATGCCGCCGCTGCCCGTGCAGCAGGCGATGATCGTCGCGCTCGAGGACCAGACGCACGTGCAGCAGCAGAAGGCGCTGTACCGTGCCCGTCGCGGCATGCTCCGACGTGCGCTCGAGGGTGCGGGCTTCCGCGTCGACCACAGCGAAGCGGGCCTGTACCTCTGGGCCACCAGGGGCGAACCGGCACTCGACACGGTGGCGTGGCTGGCGGAGCGGGGCATCCTCGTCGCCCCGGGGACCTTCTACGGCGCGGCCGGCGGCGAGCACGTCCGTGTCGCCCTCACCGCGACGGACGAGCGGATCGCAGCGGCGGCCCAGCGGCTGACGAGCGGCCGACGCGTGGCTTCGGCGTAGGCGACCAGGGCGGCGACCCGGCCGCAATTCGTGAGTCCCACCAAGTTCCGAGGCTCTGGGTGTGCGCGAGCGACAGACGGCGCGATTAGGCTGTTCTCGTGACTGACACTGCCAATGACGCTCAGAAGACGGCCACACCGCCAACGACGCCCGTCCCCGTGAGTCCCGCCGCCGAGCAGGCGACGGAGACCGCGACGCTGTCGTACCCGGGTGGGACGGCGGAGTTCCCGATCCTGCCGAGCGTCGACGGCGCGTCCACGGTGGACATCTCGACCTTCAAGAAGCAGACCGGGATGAACACGCTCGACTACGGGTTCGTGAACACCGGGTCGACGAAGAGCGCGATCACGTACATCGACGGCGACCAGGGCATCCTGCGGTACCGCGGGTACCCGATCGACCAGGTCGCCTCGAACTGCACGTTCCTCGAGGTCGCCTGGCTGCTCATCTACGGTGAGCTGCCGACCGAGTCCGAGCTCGAGGACTTCGACGCGCGCATCCGCCGGCACACGCTCCTGCACGAGGACCTCCGTCGCCTGTTCGACGCCCTGCCGCACTCGGCGCACCCGATGTCCGTGCTCTCCAGCGCGGTCAGTGCGCTGTCCACGTACTACGAGGACGACATGGACGTCGACGACCCGGAGAAGGTCGAGCTCCAGACCGTCCGGCTCCTCGCGAAGCTCCCGGTCATCGCCGCCTACGCGCACAAGAAGTCCATCGGGCAGGCGTTCCTGTACCCGGACAACTCGCTGTCGTTCGTCGACAACTTCCTGCGCCTGAACTTCGGCACCATGGCCGAGACCTACACGCCGAACCCGGTGCTGACGAAGGCGCTCGACCGGCTGCTCATCCTGCACGAGGACCACGAGCAGAACGCCTCCACCGCGACGGTCCGCCTGGTCGGCTCGACGAAGGCGAACATGTTCGCGTCGATCTCCGCAGGCATCAACGCCCTGTACGGTCCACTGCACGGTGGCGCGAACGAAGCCGTCCTCGAGATGCTCCAGCAGATCAAGGACTCCGGCGAGCCGGTGCAGCGCTTCGTCGAGCGCGTGAAGAACAAGGAGCGCGGGGTGAAGCTCATGGGCTTCGGACACCGCGTCTACAAGAACTACGATCCCCGCGCGAAGCTCGTGAAGGAGTCGGCGGACGAGGTGCTCGAGTCCCTGGGCGTGCAGGACGACCTGCTCGACATCGCCCGCGAGCTCGAGGAGATCGCGCTCAGCGACCAGTACTTCATCGATCGCAAGCTGTACCCGAACGTGGACTTCTACACCGGCATCATCTACAAGGCGATGGGCTTCCCGCCGCGGATGTTCACCGTGCTGTTCGCGATCGGGCGCCTGCCCGGCTGGATCGCCCAGTGGCGCGAGCTCAACAACGACCCCCTCAACAAGATCGGTCGCCCGCAGCAGCTCTACGTGGGTTCCCCGGAGCGGGACCTGCCCGCTCGCTGACGCGGCGGTCACGTGGTCGCGCCCGCCGACGAACATCGCGCCCCGTCGTGACGGGGCGCGATGTTCGTGCGGGGGGTGCGACGCTGCGCGCGACCGCTCCACCGTGGACTGCAACCGTCTGGAGGCCCGGTGCCGGTCTCGCGGACCGGCACCGGGCCTCCAGGCGGTTGCCTGCGTGAGCACGAGGTCGCCGGCCCACCGAACACCCCGGCGCGTGCGCCGACGATCTGCCGCTTGGTCGCGCCCGCCGACGAACACCGCGCCCCGTCGTGACGGGGCGCGATGTTCGTGCGGGGGCGCGATGCGCGCGGGTGCGTCGCTACGCGTGGAGCGCGGTGTTGAGCTGGATGCCCTCGCCCTGGCGCTGCAGCGCCTCCACGGCGCCGGAGACGCTGTTGCGGCGGAACAGGATGTTCGGCGCGCCAGACAGCTCGGCTGCCTTCACGGTCTTCGGGGTGCCGTCGGGGTTCGGCGCCGATCCGACCAGCACGACCTTGGTGCCGGCGGTGACGTAGAGGCCGGCTTCGATGACGGAGTCGTCCCCGAGGGAGATGCCGAGCCCGGCGTTCGCTCCGAGGAGTGCGCGCTCGCCGAGCGAGACGCGGTGCGTGCCGCCGCCGGAGAGCGTGCCCATGATGGACGCCCCGCCGCCGATGTCGGTGCCGTTGCCGACGACGACGCCCTGGGACACGCGGCCCTCGATCATGGCGTCGCCGAGGGTGCCGGCGTTGAAGTTGACGAAGCCCTCGTGCATGACGGTGGTGCCCGGTGCGAGGTGTGCGCCCAGTCGGACACGGTTGGCGTCGCCGATGCGGACCCGGTCCGGCACGACGTAGTCGACCAGGCGGGGGAACTTGTCGATCGCGTGCACGGCGATGCCCGCGCGCTGCAGGGACGGGCGGAGGCGCGTCAGGTCGGCGGGGAGCACGGGCCCGGCGTTCGTCCACGCGACGATCGGCAGGTGGCCGAAGACGCCGTCGAGGTTGATCGTGTTCGGGCGCACGTGCAGGTGGCTGAGGAGGTGCAGGCGCAGGTAGGCGTCCGGGGTGCTGGCCGGGGCCGCGTCGATCTCGATCTCGACCGTGACGGCCTCGATGCGGACCCCACGGCGGTCGTCCTCGCGGATGTGCTCCTGCAGCTCGAGGGGGAACTCGGCGTCCGCGGGGAGCGCGCCGAGGTGCGTCTCCGGGAACCAGGTGTCGAGCTCGGTGCCGTCGGAGGCGACGGTCGCGAGGCCGTGGCCCCAGGCCGAGGTCGGGCGGGCGGTGGTGTCGGTCACGGCTCCAGGGTAGTGGTGCCCGGTAGGGTGACCGCATGCCGGAGCAGCTCGACCTCACCGCCTCGTCCATCGACATCACCCGCGCCATCTGCGACATCGAGTCGGTGTCCGGCAACGAGCGGTCCCTCGCCGACGCGATCGAGGCGGTGCTCGCGCCGCTGCCGCACCTCGAGGTGATCCGCGACGGCGACGCGATCGTCGCGCGCACGAACCTCGGCCGTGACCGCCGCGTGGTGATCGCCGGCCACATCGACACCGTGCCGCTGAACGACAACCTGCCGACGGAGTTCCGGACGGCGGAGGACGGCACCGAGATCCTCTGGGGGCGTGGGACCGTCGACATGAAGGCGGGTTGCGCGGTGCAGTTGAAGCTCGCGTACGACCTGACTGCACCGTCGGTGGACGTCACGTGGGTCTGGTACGACCACGAGGAGGTGTCCGATGCGCTGAACGGCCTGGGACGCCTCGCACGCACGCGCCCGGAGCTCTTGGCCGGCGACTTCGCCATCCTGGGTGAGCCGTCCGGCGCCCAGATCGAGGGCGGCTGCAACGGCAACCTCCGCGCCGAGATCCGTGCCTACGGCAAGCGCTCGCACAGCGCCCGCAGCTGGATCGGCGACAACGCCATCCACAAGGCGGCACCGATCCTGGCGACCCTGGCCGCGTACGAGCCGCGCACGGTCGAGGTCGACGGGCTCGAGTACCGCGAGGGCCTCAACGCCGTGGGGATCACCGGCGGCATCGCCGGCAACGTCATCCCGGACGAGGTGATGGTCCACGTGAACTACCGGTTCGCGCCGTCCCGTTCGGCTGACGAGGCCGTCGCGCACATCCGTGAGCTGTTCGACGGCTACCAGGTGGACATCGTCGACCTGGCCGCCGGCGCACGCCCGGGTCTCGACGCGCCGCTCGCGCAGGACTTCGTCGCCGCGGTCGGCGGCCCCGAGCCCCGCCCGAAGTACGGCTGGACCGACGTCGCCCGTTTCTCGGCTCTCGGCGTCCCCGCCGTGAACTACGGCCCGGGCGAGCCGGTGTTCGCACACCACGACGACGAACAGGTCCCCGTCGCGCAGATCACCGCGGTCGAGGACGGTCTGCGTCGGTGGCTGACGGCGTGACCACCGCGTCGCCGTCCGGCTCCGTGCCGGTCCGGCGTCCACGGCCAGGGGTCGCGCGCTGGCGTGCCCGGTACCGCGTCGTGCCCTGGTGGGCGCGGATCACCGTCGTCTACGTGCTCGCCCGGATCGTCACCGGCGCGATGCTCATGGAGTTCTCGAGCATCCAGACCGCGAACTCGTTCACGTTGTCGCACCCGCCGTACCTGTCGTTCGCGTCGATCTGGGACGGCGCCTGGTACCGGGTGATCGCCTCGGCCGGGTACCCCTCGACGCTCCCGCTCGACACCGCAGGGCACGTCACCGAGAACGCGTGGGCGTTCATGCCGGCGTACCCGTTCCTGGTCCGCGGGCTGATGCTGCTCACGGGGGCGTCCTTCGAGCTCGTCGCGGTCTCGGTGTCGCTCGTCGCCGGCTGGGGTGCTGCGCTGGTCTTCCGCCGGCTGATGGGGCGGTTCCTCGACCCGGCGCGGGCGACGTTCGCGACGGTGCTGTTCTGCGTCGCGCCGGTCTCGGTCATGTTCCAGGTCGCCTACGCCGAGGCGATGGGGGTGTTCCTGCTGCTCGTCGCGCTGCTGCTCCTCGTGCAGCGCCGGTTCTGGACGATGCTGCCCGTCGTGCTGCTGCTCGGCATGACCCGCCCCACCGGGCTGGCGTTCGCGCTGCTGATGGTGCTCGTCATCGGCGTGTGGTGGCTCCGGCCCGCGTGGGTGCGGATGCCGTCGCGCCCGTCGTTCCGGTCGCTCGTCCCGCCGGCGGTCGTGGCGGTCGTCTCCGGTCTGGTCGGGCTCGCGTGGCCGGCGATCGCGTGGGCGGTCACCGGCGTCCCGAGGGCGTACACGGACACGGAGCTCGCCTGGCGGTCGTCCTACATCGGGTGGAAGGAGCTCGTGCCGTTCGCCCCGTGGGTGCAGGGCTTCGGGTGGTGGTTCCGGCAGCCGGCCGGCGGGGTGCTGCTCGCCCTGGTGCTCGTCGGGTTCGCGGCGTTCGTGTTCATGCCGCCCGCTCGGCGGATCGGGCTCGAGCTGCGGCTCTGGGCGGTCGCCTACCTGGTGTACCTGCTCGCGGTGTTCTTCCCGCAGTCCAGCACGTGGCGCATCCTGCTGCCGATCGCACCGCTGCTCGGGATCGTGGCGCTGCCGCGGTCACGGGTGTACCGCGTGCTGGTCATCGTGCTGTGCGTCGTGCTGCAGTGGGTGTGGATGTACTACTGCTGGTGGGTCGACGGCTACGACTGGACCCCGCCGTGATCGGTGGGGGCTGCGTCCGCGCTCGCGTCGAGCGCCTCGGCCGCTGATCCGTCCTCGGGCCTCCACGCGGCGGCGGCCGTCACCATCGCGTTGACCGTCGCGATGAACGGCACCGCGAAGAAGGCGCCGACCACCCCGGCGATCGTCGTCCCGGCGGTGACGCCGAGCACGACGCCGAGCGGGTGCACCTTGACGGCGCTGCCCGTGAGGAACGGGTGCAGCACGTGGCTCTCGAGCTGCTGCACGAGCACGACGATGCCGAGCATGATGAGCGCAGGCACCCAGCCGTTGAACACGAGCGCGACGAGCACGGCGACGACGCCGGCGACGATCGCGCCGACGACGGGGACGAAGGCGCCCATGAACACGATCACGCCGATCGGGATCGCGAGCGGCACCTGGAGGATGAGCGCGCCGATCACCACGCCGAGGGCATCGGTGATCGCCACGACGAGCTGCACACGGATGAAGCTCGTGAGGGTCTTCCACCCGGCGGCACCGGCGACGTCGATGCGCGGTCGTGCCCGTCGCGGGAAGATCCGGACGACCCATGCCCAGATCCGCGGCCCGTCGATGAGCACGAAGATCGTCGTGAAGACGATGATGAACAGGCCCTCGAGCGCGTGGACCGCGCCGGTGCCGGCCTCCTGGAAGCCCGAGAGGATCGACGAGGCGTGTGACTGCAGGTACGCGGTGCCCTTCGACACCCACTCGTTGACCTGCTTGACCGTGATGCCGAACGGCTCGCTGTCGAGCAGGGACTGCAGCGAACGGATCTGCACGTGCAGCCGGTGTTCGAGCGACGGCAGGTCGTACCGGATCTGTGCCGTGACGACGAGGGCGAGGACACCGATCACCACGACGACGAGGATCAGGCTCGACAGCACCGCCGCCCACTTCGGCCAGCGGTGGCGCTGCAGGAACGACGACATCGGAGCGAGCAGCGCGCACAGGAGCAGCGCGATGAGGAACGGGACGACGATCTCGCTGAGCAGGACGACCAGCGCGATCACGACGGCCAGGAGCGCGCCGACCACGAGCAGTCGCCACGAGAACGCGCCGGCGATGCGCATGCCGGCGGGCACGGCGTCGTCGGCTCCGGGAGCGGGGTCCGGACGGCGCATGGAGGGAATGATCGGCACGCACACAGGGTAGGGAGAAAGGTCGCGAGAACGACGTGATCGATGGCCCCCAACCTGGGCGGTTTCGCAGTTGGCCCTTCCGTACGGGATAATGGGACGGCATGTACTGCACGAAAGGGGACATCTGATGGCAGCCATGAAGCCGAGGACCGGTGACGGGCCGATGGAGGCTGTTAAGGAGGGTCGACTCATCATCGTGCGGGTTCCGCTCGAAGGTGGAGGCCGCCTGGTCGTCTCGGTCAACGACGCCGAGGCCAAGGAACTCCACGACGCACTCGCCGAGGTCGTCTCGGCATAGTTCGTCGACGCTCCACAGCAGAGGGCCCGGAACGCGTACGTTCCGGGCCCTCTGTGGTCCGTGCGCGGTTGTCGTCGGTCGCCGCCATGATGGTCGCGTGCCACGTTCCCGCCGATCCGTCCGCCGTGTCGAGGAGTACGCCGCCGATCCGATGCCGCGCGGCGCGTGGCCCGCGACGCTCGCTCCCGTCCGGCAGGTGCTCGACGACGGGCTCGACCTCGACACCGTCACGGTCTTCGTCGGGGAGAACGGCGCCGGCAAGTCGACCCTGGTGGAGGCGATCGCCCTCGCCTTCGGCATGAGTCCGGAAGGCGGGTCGACGAACTCCGGCCACAGCACGCGCCCGAGCGAATCCGATCTGTGGGAACACATCGCGCTGCACCGGGAGCCGGGAGCACCGAAGGGCGGGTTCTTCCTCCGTGCGGAGACCATGCACGGTTTCTTCACGTACCTCGAAGAACACCCGGGGTCCCGGCCGGAGCCGGTGTTCCACGAGCGGAGCCACGGTGAGTCGTTCCTCGACTTCGTGATCGACCGGTCGCAGTGGCCGGGGTTGTGGATCCTCGACGAACCCGAGTCGGCGCTGTCGTTCCAGGGGTGTCTGGCGCTCATCGGGCTGTTGCAGGCGATCGTCGACGACGGCCTCGGGCAGGTGGTCCTCTCGACGCACTCGCCCGTGCTGGCGGCGTTCCCCGGAGCGACCATCCACGAGGTCGGGGAGTGGGGCCTCCGGCGCAGTGCCTGGGCCGACCTCGACCTGGTGCGGAACCAGCGCGCGTTCCTCGAGTCGCCGGAGCGGTACCTGCGACATCTCGAGTGAGCTAGGCGGTGACCTTCGTCATCTGCAGCAGGCCGTCACCGGCGGGGGACAGCGAGCTGATCACGGCGCCGGACGTCGACACCTCGGTGAGCAGCAGCCGGAAGTCGGTCGTCGCACGGTCCCGCTTCACCGGGTCGGCGACCCGACCGCGCCACAGTGCGTGCGGCACCAGGACGGTCCCACCGAGTCGCGCGAGCCGCAGCCCGTGCTCGACGTACTCGATGACGTGCTCGGGGTCGGCGTCGACCAGGACGACGTCGTAGGACGCCTCGTTCATGCGGGGGAGCACCTGGTTGGCGCGACCCGGGATCAGCCGGACGCGCGACGGCGCGGTCCCGGCGGCGATGTAGGCGTCACGGGCGTACTGCTGGTGGTCGACCTCGATGTCGATGGTGGTGAGGGTGGCCTTCGGGGCGCCGCCGAGGAGGTACAGCCCGGAGACCCCGAGGCCGGTGCCGATCTCGATGATGCCGGTCGCTCGGGATGCTGCGGCGATGACGCTCATCTGCGCGCCGATCGACGGAGCGACTGCTTCGACACCGAGCTCGAGCGAGTGCTCGCGGGCACGGGCGATCACCTCGGACTCGGAGACGATGTCCTCCGCGAACTTCCAGTTCGACTCTTTCTCTGACACGCACACTCCTCGAACGACAACTCTAGGGTGCAGTTCGGCCGGTTCGGGTTAGGCTCGCTCGTGTGAACATCCCGCTCGACAAGATCCTGATCATCGGGATCATTGCCGTGCTCTTGCTCGGGCCACAGCGCCTGCCGATGTACGCGCAGAAGCTCGCCGAGTTCGTCAAGGCGGTCCGACGGTTCGCGGACACCGCCAAGGACCGCATGCGCGAGGAGATGGGACCGGACTTCGACGACGTCGACTGGCAGAAGCTCGACCCGCGCCAGTACGACCCGCGCCGCATCATCCGCGACGCGCTCCTCGACTCCGGCACCGGCGCTGCCGCTGCTGCCGCCCCGCAGGTGACCGCCACGAAGGTACGTGCGCCGGCACCGATCGTGCCGCTCGCCGCCGGCGAGAAGGCGCCGTACGACGGCGAAGCGACCTGACGCCCGCTTTCTCGCGAGACACCGTCATCCGCACGAGACGCCGCCGATTCCGGCGGCGTCTCGTGCGTTCCGGGGCGTCTCGCGCCTGCGTGACCGCCAGCGGACGGGAGGCTCGGTGCCAGCTGGCACCGAGCCTCCCGTCCGCGCCGTGGTGCGTTCCGACCCATCCCGCCCGCAATGGAAAGCCGAATCGCGCGTAGGTGGCCCGGAAAACCGGCCTCCTACGCGCGATTCGGCTTCCTACGCGCGGTTCGACCCGCTACTTCAGGTCGGCCAGGAAGCGGTCGGTCCAGGCGAGGGCGGACGACCCCGTCACGGAGTTGCACGTCGCGGACGCGGTGCTCGTCGGCGTCGCGCAAGGGGTGTCGCGGTCGAGGGACCAGGTGTGCACCCCGGCGAGCCCGTGCGACTTCGCGTACGACGACACCGTGTCGACGTCGGCGAGCGTGAAGACCTCGTCCGAGGCGTCGTTCACCCCGAGCATCGGCGTGACCTCGATCTTCGACGATGCGATCCCGTACGTGTGCTGCAGGTTCGTCACGGCCTGGATGGTGGACTGCCCCATCTCGCAGGTCGACCCGACGATGACGCAGTTCGCCGTGGTGGCCCGGCCGAAGTCCATCGTCATGAGGTTGACCGTGTAGTTCGTCAGGCTCGACGCCTTGATCGCCTTCACGGTGGCGTCACCCGTGCTGTTGAGTCCGCCGTACGATCCGTCGGACGCGGCCAGGGTCGCGAGGGTGAACGAGAAGCGCAGGCCCGGGTACTTCGTCTGCGCGAGCGCCGCGGCGTTCACGAGGTTCTGCACGTCGGCTGCCGACTGCCCGCTCTCGATGTCGAAGTCGACGCCGATCATGTGCGGGGATGCGTACCGGGCGATGAAGCTCTGGAGAGCGGTGCCAGAACACTTGAACGACCCGGCCGCCCCGCCGGTGCTGACGATGTAGTTCACGCCGGCGGCGTCGAGCTTCGGGATGTTGGCGCTCGCGAACGCGTCGGCGGCGACCCCGCCCCAGTTCTCGCTGCCGCAGGTGCCGGTCGCGAACGCGAGGGTGATCGCCTTGAGCCCGGGCTCCCTGGTCGAGACCAGGCTGTTCGAGCTCCCGACGACCGGGATGCGCGTGCCCGTGACCGCGGTGTTCATCACGTTCGTGTTCCAGTCGAGGTTCACGGTGACGTCCTTGTACGGGCTGAAGACCAGCCCGCTGGCGGTGCCGGTGCTGCCGTTCCCGGGGTTCGTGGTGCCGCCGCCGCCCGTGCCACCGCCGGGCGTGGTGGTCCCGCCCGTGCAGGCCCCCGTCGAGGTCCACGGCTGCCCGCTCCCCGTCGCGCCCGAGTGGGTCGCGGGGTCGTCGCCCTGCGTCCACCAGTTCGCGGTGTAGTTCGTGCCGTTCTCGCTGACCGTCTGCCCGCCGCTGTAGGCGGTGCCCGACGCCCACGCGGTCGCGCAGGTCGTCGCGGCGGTGGCGGCCGTGGCCGGTACGGCTGCGAGCGTTCCCCCTGCGAGCGCTGCTGCCACGGCGCCGATGACGCCGATCCGGATCCTGGTGGTCCTGTTCACCTGGGTTCTCCAATGCTTCGGCCGACGTCGTCGTCGGCACGGTGGAGCTCCTGCACCCTGAATACGCAGGAGCATTGTGGAATACCCCTGCATATTGCTCTCGGCAACAGGTGTGCGTCCATGAGGAGACGTACAGGAAGCGTGAACCGGAGTGTGGCGCCGGTCAGGAGAGGGAGAGCCCGAGCTTCCGGCCAGACAGTCCACGGCCCATCGTGGCGACCCGGTCCGCGATCGCGGTCAGGGCGACCGCGGCGACGTCGTCCGGTGCGCCGAGGACCACCGGGACGCCGGCGTCGCCGCCCTCACGGAGCGGGACGGAGAGCGGCACGCTGCCGAGCACCGGCACGGCGGAGTCCTGCCCGCGGGACAGGCGGGCGGCGGTCTCGGCGCCACCGCCCTCGCCGAACAGGTGCAGCACGGAGCCGTCCGGCTGGACGAGGCCCGCCATGTTCTCGACGACCCCGACCACCCGCTGTCCGGTCTGTCGCGCCACGATCCCGCTGCGCTCGGCGACGTCCGCCGCGGCTGCCTGGGGTGTGGTGACGACGAGCACCTCGGCGTGGGGGAGCAGCTGGCCGACCGAGATCGCGACGTCCCCGGTGCCGGGCGGCATGTCGAGCAGGAGCACGTCGAGGTCGCCGAACCACACGTCGGACAGGAACTGGTTCACCGTGCGGTGCAGCATCGGGCCACGCCAGGACACCGCGGTGGAGGGATCGTCGACGAACATGCCGATGGAGATCACCTTCACGTCGTGGGCGACCGGCGGCAGGATCATGCTGTCGACCCGGGTCGGACGGGGTGCGACGCCGCGCTCGTCCGTGAGGCCCATCAGCCCCGGGACGCTGAACCCGTGCACGTCGACGTCGACGATGCCCACCCGGAGGCCGCGACGGGCGAGCGCGACCGCGAGGTTCACCGTGACGGTGGACTTCCCGACGCCGCCCTTGCCGCTCGTCACGGCGATCACCCGCGTCAGCGAGTCCGCGGTGAACTGCACGCCCTGTGGACGTCCCTCGCGGAGGCGTTCGGTGAGTGCCTTCCGGACCGCTGGGTCCATCACCGAGACGTCCACGTCGACGTGGTGCACGCCGTCCACGGAACCGGCGGCCGACCGGACGTCGCGCTCGATCGTGTCGGCGGCCGGGCACCCGACGATCGTGAGCTGCAGGTCGACGCGCACCGAGCCTCCTGGCTGGACGTCGACACCACGGATCATGTCGAGCTCCGTGACGGGCCGTCGGATCTCGGGGTCGATGACGCGGCCGAGCGCAGCGAGGACCGCGGCGCCGAGCTGTTCGTCGGTGGCCTCAGCCACGGGTGGTGCTGCCGGGCTCGTCGGCGAAGCCGACGTCCTCCGCGTCACGCCGGTCGAGCTCCTCGAGCAGCGATCGGAGCTCGGCGCGGATGAAGTCCTTCGACGCCATGTCCCGCATCGCCAGGCGGAGTGCGACGACCTCGCGGGCGAGGTACTCGGTGTCGGCGAGGTTCCGCTCCGCGCGCTGCCGGTCCTGTTCGAACTGGACGCGGTCGCGGTCGTCCTGCCGGTTCTGCGCGAGCAGGATCAGGGGTGCCGCGTACGACGCCTGCAGGGACAGCACCAGGGTCAGCGCCGTGAACCCGATCGCCGCGGAGTCGAACTGCCACGGCTTCGGTGTGAGCGTGTTCCACCCCATCCACACGACGCAGAAGAGCGTCAGGCCGACAAGGAACCAGGGGGTGCCCATCGCTCGTGCGATGCCCTCGGTCGCACGGCCGAACGCGTCTCCGCGGCCGGAGCGGCGTCGGGTCGGCAGGACACTCGTCCGCATGCCCTTCGGGGAGTCGAGTCGGCCGTCCGGACGCTGCTCGCGCCGGTTCTCATCCGTTCGTGCCACGTGCGGTCCTCCTTCCGGTGCTCACGGGGGGCCTGCGGGTCTTCGTCCGGGGACGGGCGGGTTCGCCGTCCCCCTGACTCCGCCAGTCGTCCGGCAGGACGTGGTCGAGCACGTCGTCGATCGTCACCACCCCGACCAGGCGGTGGGCGTCGTCGACCACGGGGACGGACACGAGGTTGTAGGTCGCCATCACACGCGTCACCTCGGCGGCGCTGGCGTCGACCCGGACCGGCTCGGTCTGCTGGTCGATCAGGGTGCCGAGTCGCTCGTTCGGCGGGTAGCGCAGCATCCGCTGGAAGTGCACGAGCCCGAGGAACCGGCCGGTCGGCGGCTCGTACGGCGGCAGGGTCACGCAGACGCTCGCGCCGAGGGCCGGCGCGAGCTCGTGCCGGCGGATGAGTGCCAGTCCCTCGGCCACGGTGGCGTCGGCGGAGACGATCACGGGCTCGGTGGTCATCAGGCCACCAGCGGTGTCCGGCTCGTACTCGAGGAGCATGCGGACGTCCTGCGCCTCCTCCGGCTCCATGAGCTGCAGGAGTGCCTCGCTCCGCTCGTCGGAGAGCTCGGCGAGGAGGTCGGCGGCGTCGTCCGGCTGCATCTGGTCGAGGACGTCGGCGGCGCGCGCGTCCTGGAGCGAGGACAGGATCTCGACCCGTTCCTGGTCGGGCATCTCCTCGAGCACGTCGGCGAGACGGTCGTCGGGGAGCTCCTCCGCTACCTCGAGGCGCCGCTCGACGGGCAGGTCGAGGAGCGTCGAGGCGAGGTCAGCCGGCACCAGGTCGGAGTACGCGGCGATGACGTGCTCGGCGGACTGCGACTCACCGGGGAGCTCGTCCTCGGTGACCTCGTTCCACGTGGCGAAGGTCGTCGGCCCCTTGCCGAACGGAGACGGCGTGGTCTTCGGCTTGCGGAGGAAGAGCTGCGAGACCTCCCAGTCGCCCTGGCCGCGGTCCTCGATCGCGATGTCCTCGATCGTGGCGCGGATGCGGTCCTTCGTGATGAGGACCTTGCGCCCGAGCATCTCGGCGATCACCCGGACCTCACCGCCGCGCTGTTCGAAGCGGCGCATGTTCACGAGGCCCGTCGTGATGACCTGCCCGGCACCGATCGACGTGATCCGGCCGACCGAGACGAAGATGCGGCGCTTCCCGGGGACCTCGACGATCAACCCGACGACGTGCGGGGGATCGGCCCGGCGGTAGACCACCAGGACGTCCCGGACCTTGCCGACGCGATCGCCGGCGGGGTCGAAGACGGAGCACCCGGCGAGGCGGGCGACGAATACCTTCGAGGCGCTCACCCAGCCAGCGTAGCCGGTCACCCGTCCGTTCCCTGGCCGTCCGTCCTGGTCGTTCCCTGGTGGTTCTCGTGCGATTGCAAGGACGACGGTGGAAGATGACTGTGTGAGCACTCAGAGCCCCTTCCGCGGTCGTACGGCGCAGGCGTTCCCCACGCTGCCCCGCGGGGACGTCCTCGGCACCTTCGACAGCTACCCGGACGCGCAGGCGGTGGTCGCGAAGCTCGCCGAGTCGGAGTTCCCGGTGAACAAGCTCTCGATCGTCGGCAACGACCTCAAGACCGTCGAGCGGGTCACCGGCAAGATGACCTACGGGCGTGCGGCGCTCGCGGGTGCCTTGTCCGGCCTGTGGCTCGGCTTCTTCTTCGGCATCGTGCTGACGCTGTTCTCGCCGACCGCCGGCGGCCTCATCTTCGCCGCCGCGATCATCGGCGCCGCGTTCGGCATGCTCTACGGCATCGTCTCGTTCGCCATCACGAAGCGGCAGCGGGACTTCACGAGCGTGCACCAGGTGCTCGCCACGAACTACCAGATCATCGTCGACCCGCAGCTCGTCGGGCAGGCGCAGCGCATCCTCGGGCAGTCCGGCGCGACGCCGCACGCCGCGTGGAACCCCGGGCAGCCGGGCAGCGGTGCCGGTGCGCCGTTCCAGGGGCAGCCAGGGCAGCCCGGACAGCCTCCTCGCCAGGAGCCGTGGCGTCCCGGTCCGCCGACGGGGTCGCCGTACGGTGGGCAGTCCACGCCGCACAGCCAGTCCGGTCAGCCGGGCCAGTCCGGTTGGTCGGGTCAGCCGGGTTCGTCGGGTCAGCCGGGTTCGTCGGGCCAGCCGGGTTCGTCGGGCCAGGCCGGTTCGTCGGGCCAGGCCGGGCAGCCGTTCGGTCAGCCTGGAGGCCCGCGGCAGCCCGGCGCGTCGGCACCCGTCCCCGGTGCGCAGCCGCGCTACGGCACCAACGACGGTCCGCGGTACGGCGAGACCCCCGAGACGGCTCCGCAGCAGCCGGCCGCGCCGACCGCCGCTCCGGCACCTCGTGCGGATGAGCCGCCGCGGTACGGGGAGCGCGTCCCCGGTGCGACGCCGCCCGCGCGCGCCGACTCTGCTCCCGAGGATCCGGACGCTCCCGCACCGTCCGGCTCGGCTCCGTCGGCTGACGACGACCGGAGCTGACTCCCGGGCTCCTCACGTCCCTCACCGCACGAGCCCACCCGGCGCGATGGGCGCTGACGCCCGACTGGTCGCAACGCCCCGTTCGCGTTCGTCGAGCGGTCACGACCTGTCGTCCGAACGCCTCCGAACCGGCCGATCGTGACCGGTGGGCGTCCTGCCGACGGGGTGTTGTGACCGCTCGCGATCGCGGTCGACCTCTGTGCCCGAACGCCGGCGCGCGTGCGGCCGGTGGCGCGGACGTGCCGCGCGCGAGCATGTGCGTGGCGAGTGCGCGTGCGTGTGCGTGTGCGCGTGCGCGTGCGTGTGGGCGTGCGGCTACAGGACCTTGGAGTAGCAGGCGGACAGTGGGGCGCCGACGTACGGGCCGAAGTTCGCGATGCGGCTGAAGCCCTCGCGCTCGTAGAACCGGATCGCACGCTTCTGCTCCGTGCCCGTCTCGAGCACGAGCGCGGGGGAGCCGAGGTCGAGCGCTGCCTCTTCGAGGCGTCGGAGGATCCCCGTCGCCGCCCCGGTTCCGCGGGACTCGCGACGGACGTACATGCGCTTGATCTCGGTCACCCCGTCGGCCACGAGCCGGAGCCCGCCGCACCCGATCGGCGTGCCGTCCTCGTCGCGCGCCACGAAGAACACCGCGATCGACTCGGCAGTGGGCTTGTCACCGGGCTCGGTGTCACCGCCGTACGTGCTGTCGATCTCGATGCGTTGGGCAGCACGCAGCCGCTGGGCGTCGGGCGAGTCGAAGTGCTCGACGTCGATCGTGATGCTCTGCGAGGAAGCTTCGGGTGTCGTCACCCGCTCAGGCTAGCGCCCGGTGCGGGCGATCCACCCCTCCACTTCCGAGGGGGTCCTGGGGATGCCGATCGACAGGTTCTCGGCGCCGTCGGCGGTCACGAGGATGTCGTCCTCGATGCGGACACCGATGCCGCGGAACTCCTCCGGCACCGTCAGGTCGTCCTGCTGGAAGTACAGGCCGGGCTCGATCGTGAAGACCGTGCCGGGCTCGATGATGCCGTCGATGTACATCTCGCGACGGGCCTTCGCACAGTCGTGCACGTCGAGCCCCAGGTGGTGGCTGGTGCCGTGCACCATGTACCGGCGGTGGAACTGGTTGTCCGGCTGCAGCGATTCCTCGGCCGAGACGGGCAGGAAGCCCCACTCGGCGGTCTTGCGCGCGATGACCTCCATCGCCGTCGCGTGCACCTGACGGAACGTGATGCCGGGCTTCACGATGGCGAACGCAGCGTCAGCCGCCTCGAGCACGGCTTCGTAGACCAGACGCTGCACGGCCGTGAACGTACCGCTGACCGGCAGCGTGCGCGTGATGTCCGCGGTGTAGAACGAGTCCACCTCGACGCCGGCGTCGATGAGGATGAGGTCACCGGGCTGCACGGCGCCGTCGTTGCGGGTCCAGTGCAGGATGCAGGCGTGGTGGCCGGACGCCGCGATGGTGTCGTACCCGACCGTGTTGCCGTCGGCGCGGGCACGGCGGTTGAACGTGCCCTCGACGATGCGCTCGCCCCTGGGGTGTGCGAGGACCGCGTCGAAGTCGGCGATCACGTCGGCGAACCCGCGCTGGGTGGCGTCGACGGCCTTGCGGAGCTCGTTGACCTCGTACGGGTCCTTGACGAGGCGGAGCTCGGAGAGGTCTCGGGCGAGCACGTCGTCCGTCACCGCGACGTCGTGGGTCGCGGCAGCGCCACCGACCGCGGAGCCGAGGCGCTCGTCGAGGGAGCGCGTGAACTCGGTGTCGGCGTCACGGACGACGAGCACCGAGGCGTCGAGGGCGTCCTGGACCCCGGAGAACTCGCCGAGGTCGGCGGTGGCGATGCCCAGGTCGGCGGCGACCTCGTCCAGCGAGGGGCGCGGACCGACCCAGAACTCGCCGATCTCCGGGTTCGCGTAGAACTCCTCTGAGTCGCGTCCAGCGGTCGAGCGGAAGTAGAGCGTGGCGTCGTGCCCGGAGCCGTTCGGCGTCATCACGAGCACGGAGCCGACGACGGTGTCGGTGCCCCAGCCGGTCAGGTGTGCGAACGCAGAGTGCGGGCGGAACGGGTAGTCGCAGTCGTTCGAGCGGACCTTCGCGGTGCCGGCGGGGACCACGATCGTCCGACCGGGGTGGAGCTCGGAGATGCGGGCCCGACGGGCGGCGGCGAATGCAGCCTGCTCACGTGCTGCGGGCACGGGTCGGTCGCGCTCGGCCCACTGGGACCCGATGAAGTCCTTGAAGGTCGAGGAGCCGGGGGTGGTGGAGCGGTTGCTCGTTGCGCGGGGAGTCGTGTCGGCCATGCCCCCATCATCGCACCGCGCTCGACGCCCGGTCTGTGTGACTGCTCACCTGTGGATACGATTGGCGCGTGCCCGACCCGTTCATCGACCTGCACGCGCACTCGAGTGTCTCCGACGGCACCGAGCCGCCCGCCGACCTCGTCCGGGCAGCGGCGGCCGCCGGACTGGACGCCGTCGCGCTGACCGACCACGACACCACCGCCGGGTGGGCCGACGCCGCTGAGGCCGCTCGCGAGCTCCCGCTGACGCTGGTCCCGGGCCTCGAGCTCAGCACGCGCGTCGGCTACCGGAGCGTGCACGTCCTCGGCTACCTCGTCGACCCCGACGACGCAGCCCTGTCGGCCGAGACCGAGCGCATCCGTGACGGCCGGTTGTCCCGAGCGCACCGCATGGTCGACCGCATCGGCGAGGACCACCCGATCACCTGGCGGGACGTCCTCGCACAGGCGAGCCCCGGTGCGACGATCGGCCGGCCGCACATCGCCGACGCCCTCGTCGCCCGCGGGCTCGAACCCGACCGCAGCGCGGCGTTCCGCGGGATCCTGCACCCGGCCTCCGGGTACTACGAACCGCACGACGCCCCGACACCGCTCCGTGGTGTCGAACTCATCCGTGCCGCCGGTGGCGTCCCCGTGATCGCGCACCCGGCAGCGACCTCGCGCGGGATCGTCATCGACGAGGCGGGCCTCCGCGAGCTCGTCGACGCGGGGCTCGGCGGGCTTGAGGTCGACCACCGCGAGAACCTCGCCCACGGCAAGCGCACCCTGCTCGAGTGGGCGGACCGCTACGGCCTGTTCGTCACCGGCTCGAGCGACTACCACGGCACCGGGAAGCCGAACCGTCTCGGCGAGCACCGCACGTCACGCCGCGCCTTCGACGAGATCCTCTCGCAGGCGACGGGTTCGGCCCCGGTGGTCGGCCCGGGCTCCCGCCTGCCCTGACCCGCGAAGGCGACACATCCCGCCTCGGGCGTCCTGTCCCCTCCGCGAAAGCGACTGATCGCCGCGAACGGCTGGACGCACGCTGTCGCTTTCGCGAGGAGGGCCCGGCCGAACAGCGCCCAGACGCCGAAGGGCCCGTCGCGTCAGCGACGGGCCCTTCGGACTGGAGGCGCTACTCGCCGTCCGACGCCGGCTGCGGTGCCGAGGCGGTCGCCTCGCCACCCGTGCCGGCCCCGCGACGACGGCGACGCCGACGGCGCTTGGGTGCCGAACCGTCGCCTTCGGCGGCGTCCGGACCCGTGCTCTCGGCCGCGGGGGCGGACTCCGCAGCCGACGCTGCCGGGCGATCCGAGCCTCCTGTCCGGGTGCGGCGACGCGGACGCGACTCGCTCGAGTCGGAGGAGTCACCGGAACGACGCGGCGGCCGTGACCCGGTGCGCTCCGCGGTGCCCGCCGTTGCGGCGTGGGACGACGAGCCGGGGAGCCGGCCCTTCGTGCCCTGCGGGATGTCGAGGTCCTCGAACAGGTGCGGCGACGACGAGTAGGTCTCGACGGGCTCGGGGATGCCGAACTCGAGGGCCTTGTCGATGAGCGTCCACTTGTGCAGGTCGTCCCAGTCGACGAACGTGACCGCGATGCCGGTCTTGCCCGCGCGGCCGGTGCGGCCGGCGCGGTGCAGGTACGTGTCCGGGTCGTCCGGGATCGTGTGGTTGATCACGTGCGTGACGTCGTCGACGTCGATGCCGCGGGCCGCGACGTCGGTGGCGATGAGCACGTCGCGCTTACCGGCCTTGAAGGCGGCCATCGCACGCTCGCGCTGCTCCTGGTTGAGGTCGCCGTGCACCGCTGCGGCGTTGAACCCGCGGTCCTTCAGTTCCTCGACCAGCTTCGCCGCCGCACGCTTGGTGCGGGTGAAGATGACGGTCTTGCCGCGGCCGTTCGCCTGCAGGATGCGGGCGATGACCTCGTCCTTGTCGAGCGAGTGCGCGCGGTAGATGACGTGCTTGATGTTGGCCTGCATGAGGCCCTCGTCCGGGTCCGTCGCGCGGATGTGCACCGGACGCGTCATGAACCGACGGGCCAGGGCCACGATCGGCGCCGGCATCGTGGCCGAGAACAGCATCGTGTGGCGCACGGCGGGCACGGCCTGGAAGATCCGCTCGATGTCCGAGAGGAACCCGAGGTCGAGCATGCGGTCGGCTTCGTCGAGCACGACCTCCTGCACGTGGGAGAGGTCGAGCAGGCGCTGTCGGTGCAGGTCGATGAGGCGCCCCGGGGTGCCCACGACGATCTGCGCGCCGGCCTTGAGCTGCTCGACCTGGCCCTCGTACGCCTTGCCGCCGTAGATCGAGACGATCGTGGTCGGGCGGTTCGACGACGCGAGTTCGAGGTCCTCGGTCACCTGCACCGCGAGTTCGCGGGTCGGGACGACGACGAGCGCCTTGACGCCGTGCGCGGGGTCTGCGCCGAGGCGCTGGATGAGCGGCAGGCCGAAGCCGAGGGTCTTGCCGGTACCCGTCTTCGCCTGGCCGATGATGTCCTGGCCGGTGAGGCCGAGGGGGATGGTCTGTTCCTGGATCGGGAAGGGCTCGATGATGCCCTTGCCGGCCAGCGCATCGACGATGTCCTGGTCGATGTTGAGGTCTGAGAAAGTCAAGAAGGTCACCCTGTCCTATCGGGGAGTCCGAGCCAGTCTACCGGGGTGCGAGGTGCGCGCCGTCGCGGCCCCTATGCTGGTCGCGTGGTGTCGTGGTGGAACCGGAAGCGCGCGGCGCAGCTCGCAGCACAGTGGCTCGCGTCGCGGAACCCGAAGAACGCCGCCCAGACGGAGCGTCTGCAGCTCGACGACGTCAGCCCCGAACTCCCCGTGTACCTCGGGCAGGCGGCCTACCTCCAGCTCTCGCTGTACGAGACGATGGGCCGTGCAGGGGCCGGCGCTCCCACGCTGTCCGGTCGCCTGGTGACCGGTGTGCTGGCGACGACCGCGCTCGAACGGCACCGGTCGATCGTGGCCGAGATCGAGCGCCTCGGCGAGGACCCCGCCGAGCTGATGGCACCGCACCGCGCCGCGATCGACGTGTTCCTGGAGCGGACGAGCGGCGCCGACTGGTACGAGTCGATGCTCACCGGCTACGTCACCGCCGGCATCCTCAACGACCTGTTCGCGAACCTGCTGCGCTCGCTCCCGAACGACGTCCGGCAGCGGCTCGGCTCGGTGTTCGACGCGCGGGAAGAGCCCGCCGTGGTCGAGGAGCTCAGTGCGCGGATCGACGAGGAGCCGCAGGTGTCCTCGCGGCTGGCGATGTGGGGCCGACGGCTCGTGGGCGACACGCTCTTGGTCGCGCGGTCCGCGCTCGCATCGCACGCCAGGGAGGACCAGTCCCGGCTCGAGCCGGTGTGGACCGAGCTGATCGCGGCGCACACCAGGCGGATGGACGCGCTCGGCCTGACGGCCTGACGACGGACAGGAGGCTCGTGGCGACGTCGCCACGAGCCTCCTGTCCGTCTGGTGGTCGCCTCAGGCGCCGTGCGCCTTGACCTGCTCGTAGAAGGCGGTGTCCTTGGCCGTCCGGTTGCGGCCGAGCAGCCACTCCACGACGAGGGCGACGACACCGGCACCGACGAGGGCGACGACCCAGATCCAGGTGGCGTCGTACTGCCAGCCGGCCCAGGTGAGCGCTTCCCACAGGACGGCGGCCGTGATGCCGCCGACCGCGGGGCCGAGCAGCTGCCCGCGGGTCGAGTGCCACGGCAGGATCACGTGCGCGATCGCGCCGCAGATGATGCCGCCGAGGACGGCGAAGAGGAGCTCCACGCGTCAGCTCAGGCGACGAAGCCGATGCGTCGGGCCTCTTCGGCACCGAACTCGACGTAGGCGAGGGCGACCGCGGGGACGATGAACTTGCGGCCCTTGTCGTCCTGCAGCGTCAGGTGCGTCGCGTCGGAGGACAGCGCGTCCGCGACGGCCTTCTCGATCTCCTCAGCGGTCTGCTTCGTCTCGAAGGCGATCTCGCGCGGGCTGTTGATGATGCCGATCTTGATGTCCACGTGCTCACCATATCCGAGGGGTCCGCGCCGGTCCGGTGCGTTCGCCGCGGGCGCACGGGGTGGGGACGGGGCGATGTCGGTCGCGGTCGGTACCGTACGAGCGTGCCGCAGACCACGCTGACACCAGCACCCGCTCCCGAGCAGGTGTCGCGCGCGCTCGTGGCGGACCCGGCACAGGCGGCGGTCCTCGCCCTGCCGGACGACGTGCACGCCGCGGTGATCGGGGCACCTGGTACCGGCAAGACCTCGACGCTCGCGCGGCTCGTCGCAGCTCGGCTGCGGCGTCCGGACGCGATCAGCGCCGATGGTCACGCCACCGTGCTCGCCCTGACGTCCTCGCGCACCGCGGCGACCGCGCTCCGGGACCACCTCGCCGTCACCGTCGAACGCGTCACCCCCGGCGCCCTCGCACGGACCGTGAACTCCCTCGCCTTCCAGATCGTCGCGCACGCCGCAGCCGTCCAGGGGCAGCCGGCGCCGACGCTGCTGACCGGTGGGGAGCAGGACCGCATCCTCGGCGACCTCCTCGCCGGGCACGAGACCGACGGCACCGGGCCGGCGTGGCCGGAGCCCATCACGGCGGTCGTCCGGGAGCGCGCGGGGTTCCGCACGGCGCTCCGTGACGTGATGATGCGCGCCGTCGCCGCCGGTGTCGAACCCGACGACATGCGCGAGCTCGGTGACGACCACGGCCGTCCCGAGTGGCGTGCGGTGGGCGACCTGGTCGACGAGTACCGCGCGGCGGTCACCGCGTTCCGCGCGACGAGTCTCGACGCGGCCGAACTCGTCGCGTTCGCCACCGCGGCGGTGCTCCGCGGGGAGCTCCCGCCCGCCGTCGCGGCGCTCCGGCTCCTGGTGGTCGACGACACCCAGGAACTCGTCGAGGGCGAGATCGCCCTGCTCGGGGCCCTGGCGCGCTCCGGTGTGCAGGTCGTCGCGTTCGGCGATCCCGACATCGCGGCATCGGCGTTCCGCGGCGCCGAGCCCGACGTCCTCGGCCGGCTCGCGCCACGGCTCGGCGTCGACCGCGTCCAGGAGATCGTCCTCGGCACGGTGCACCGCCACCCCGCGCCCATCCGTGCGCTCGTCTCTGCCATCACCGGGCGTGTCGGTGCCGCCGCCGCGGGGCGTCAGCGCACGGCCGTCGCCGCCGACACGGACGCCCGCGCCGACTCCGTGCTGCACCTCGAAGCCGGCAGTCGATCGGCGCTCGTCGTCGCGATCGCCAGGCGGTTGCGTGAACACCACCTGCTCGACGGCGTCCCGTGGCACCGCATGGTCGTGGTCACCCGGAGCGGCGCGGCGATCCCCGAGCTCGTCCGCGCCCTCTCCGTCGCGGAGGTCCCGGCGACCGCCGGCGCTGCCCCGACGCGCCCGCGGGACGACACCGCCGCGCGGTCCCTCCTCGACGCCGCCGGTGTGTCGCTCGGTGTGCTGTCCCTCGACGCCACCCTCGCCACCGCGTTCGCGACCGGGCCGCTCGGCGGGCTCGACACGCTCGCGATGCGTCGGCTCCGGCTCGCGCTGCGCCGTGAAGAGCTCGCTGGTGGCGGCTCCCGGACCGCCGACGAGCTGCTCGTGGACGCGCTGGGGGCTCCTGAGCGCCTCGCAACCGTGGACGCTGCCTTCGCCCGACGCGCGACACGACTCGCGCGCAGCCTCGTGCAGGCCAGAGCGGACGCCGACGCCGGTGCCAGCATCGAGGAGATCCTCTGGGGGCTCTGGGAGCGCAGCGGTCTCGCCGGGATCTGGGGCGGGCAGTCCCTCGCCGGCGGCGTCGGAGCGGCCGAGGCGGACCGGCACCTGGACGCCGTGGTCGGCCTGTTCACGGCCGCCAAGCGGTTCGTCGAGCGGACGCCGGACGCACCCGCCCGGGTGTTCGTCGACGACGTGCTCGGCGCCGACCTGGCCGAGGACAGCATCGGCCCGGACCGCACGGCCGGCCGGGTGCGCGTGCTGACACCGTCGGCGACGATCGGCCTCGAGACCGACGTCGTCGTGGTCCTCGGACTGCAGGACGGCGTGTGGCCGAACACCCGGGTGCGCGGCAGTCTGCTCGACCCAGACGGCCTGGTCCGCTCCGCCGCCGGGATCGACCACGCCGCCGTCGACGACCGTGCGGCCGTGATCGGGGACGAGCTCCGGCTGTTCGCGCGGGCGGTGTCCCGCGCGACCACCCAGGTCGTCATCGGGACGATCGCCAACGACGACGAAGCGCCGTCGCCGTTCGTGCGGCTCGTCCCCGTGCCGCCCGATCGGCAACCCACCGTGCACCCGCTGTCCCTCCGCGGCCTCGCCGGGTCGCTCCGGCGCCGGGTGGTCTCCACCGGGGACCACGAGGCGGCCTCCGCGTTGGCGCGCCTGGCGGCGGAAGACGTCCCCGGCGCGTCGCCGGACGACTGGTACGGCACGGCGGAGGTCACCACCGACGACCCGCTCGTCGACCTCGACGCCGACCCGCAACCGGACCCCGTCAGCGGCGAACCCACCCCGCCGACCGTCGGCGTGTCCCCGTCCAGGATCGGCACCTTCGAGGAGTGCCCCGTGCACTGGTTCGTGCAGACGTTCGGCGGCGGTGCACCGAGCCCGGCGATGGGCATCGGCACCATCGTCCACGAAGCGATGGAGCACGCCACGGAGATCGACGTGGAGTCCCTCTGGCAGCGGGTGGACGCTCGCTGGGGTGAGCTCACCTTCGAGTCGCCGTGGATCGCCGACCGCGAGCGTGCCAGGACCCGCCGCATGATCGAGGGGCTGAGCGACTACCTGCGCACCTTCGCGTCCGCCGGTCGACAGCTGCTGGGTGCGGAGACCTCGTTCGCGCTCGTCACCGGGCCGGCTCGGGTCCGCGGCAGCATCGACCGGATCGAGATCGACCCGGACGGCACCGTGAGCGTCGTCGACCTGAAGACCGGGCGGAGCATGCCGAGCGAGAAGAACGACATGCCGGAGCACCCGCAGCTCGGGGCGTACCAGCTCGCGGTGGAGGACGGCGCGGTCGACGGCGTGCCCGCCGGGTCGCCGATGGCCGATGCCCGACTCGTCTTCGTGCAGAACCCGAAGGGCGGGCACGCCTACTCGGAGCGCACGCAGCACGCCTTCGACGCCGATGACCGTGCCGCGTACCGGCAACGCCTGCACGCGGTGGCCCGCGGCATGGCCGGCCGGACCTTCGTCGCGAACGTGGACGACCACTGCGAGAAGGCGCGCACCGGTGTCGAGTGCCGGATCCACGTGGTGGGAGAGGTGACCTGGTGAGTACGACCGACACGACCGGCACGACCGGCATGACCGACACGACCGGCGCGCCTGCCGCGACCGGCACGACCGGCGCGCCTGCCGCGACCGGCACGACGGTCCGCCACGGTGCCGACGCCATCGCCGACGCGCTCGAGCGGCCACGCCCGACCGAACAACAGCGTGCCGTCATCGAGTCGCCGCTCGCCCCCGCCCTCGTCGTCGCGGGAGCAGGCAGTGGCAAGACCGAGACCATGGCGTCGCGCGTCGTCTGGCTGCTGGCGAACGGACACGTGCGGCCGGACGAGGTCCTCGGGCTGACGTTCACGCGCAAGGCCGCCGGCGAGCTGTCGATCCGCATCAACGACCGGATCGCCGCGCTGGAGTCCGCGGGGCTGATCACCCCGGGTGACGCCTTCGAAGCGCCGACGGTGTCCACCTACAACGCCTTCGCGAACAGCGTCTTCCGCGAGAACGCGCTGCTGGTCGGCCGCGACGGCGAGTCGCAGGTCCTCACCGAGCCGTCCGCGTGGCAGCTCGCGCGACGGGTCGTCGTCGCAGCGCGGGACGACCGACTCGCCGGGCTCGACCGGAACGTCGACACGATCACCGCCGCCGTGGTGGCGCTCGCCGGCGCCGCGTCCGAGCACCTCGTCGAACCCGAGCAGCTGCGCCGGTTCGCGATCGAGTTCACGGAGCTCCTCGAGCTCCCCGGGAACCGCGGCAAGCCGTACGCAGCGATCACCGCCGCGGTCGCGTCGATCGGCGCACTCGAGCCGCTCGCCGACCTGGTCGAGGAGTTCCGCCGGCAGAAGGTCGACCGCGGGTTCGTCGAGTTCTCGGACCAGATCGCGTTGGCGCTCGCCGCAGCCGAGGCGGCACCGCGCGTCGTCACGGACCTCCGGCAGCGGTTCCGCGTCGTGCTGCTCGACGAGTACCAGGACACTTCCGTCGTGCAGACGCGGTTCCTCGCCAGGCTGTTCCGGGAGCACGCCGTCATGGCCGTCGGGGACCCGCACCAGTCGATCTACGGGTTTCGCGGCGCGAGTGCGGCGAACCTCGCCAGGTTCCCTCGTGACTTCGGCGGCGCCGGTGACCTCGCGCCGCGGACGTTCGCGCTGTCGACGAGCTGGCGGAACCCGGTGGACGTGCTCGCCGGGGCGAACGCCGTGGTCTCCCCGCTGTCCGAGGCGTCCGATGTCGACGTCGAGCGGCTCTCCCCGCGTCCCGGCGCGGACTCCGGCGACGTCCGTGCCGTCTTCACCGAGACCCTGCCGGAAGAGGCCGACGCCGTCGCGGCCTGGTTCGAGGACCACCGGCGTCGCAACCCCACCGGGTCGATGGCGCTGCTGCTCCGTGCCCGCAAGGACCTCGCCGCCTTCACGGCGGCGCTCGGGCACCGGGGTGTGCCGTACCACGTGCTCGGCACCGGGGGCCTGTTGCAGCGTCCGGAGGTCGTCGACCTCGTCGCGTGCCTGCGCGTGCTGCACGACCCGGCTGCCGGCAACGATCTGATCCGGCTGCTCGCCGGTGCCCGGTGGCGGGTGGGGGCTGCGGACATCGCGGCGCTGCACGGGCTGGCGCAGTGGCTGTTCAAGCGGGACCACACCCAGCAGCGCCTCGACGACGACGTCACCGCGGCGTTCCGGGCGTCCGTCGCGGTCGGCGAGCACGGCTCGGTCGTCGACGCACTCGACTTCGTCGCCGTCGCGCCGGACGACCACGGTGCGCTCGAGGGCATCACCGAAGCCGGGCGTGCACGCATGCGTCGGCTCGGACAGCAGCTCGCGATGCTCCGGTCCCGCGCAGGTGGGGACCTCGTCGACTTCGTCACGCTCGTCGTGCAGGAGATGCACCTGGACATCGAGGTCGCCGCGCACGAGCAGGGGAGCGGCGCGTTCCTCGACGCCTTCGTGGACGAGCTGTCCGGGTTCGTCGCCACCGACGACCGTGCCGACCTCGGGGCGTTCCTCGGCTGGATCGACGCGGCTGCCCGTCGTGACGACATGGGACCGCGGTCCGAGGAACCCGAGTCCGGCACCGTACAGATCCTCACGATCCACGGTTCGAAGGGGCTCGAGTGGGACGCCGTCGCGGTGCCCCGGTTGGTCGAGGGCGCACTGCCTGCCCGCCCGCAGGAGGGTTCGTCCGGCTGGATCGGCTTCGGGCGGCTGCCGTACGAGTTCCGGGGCGACGCCGACGAACTGCCGCGTCTGGCGTGGCGGGGACACGACTCCCAGAAGGACGTCACGGTCGCGATCGACGCGTTCAAGGACGAGGTGAAGTCGCGCAACGAGGACGAAGAGCGTCGCCTGACCTACGTGGCGCTGACCCGGTCGCGGCACGAACTCCTGGTGTCCGGCTCGTTCTGGGCCGGCGGGGTGAAGCCGATGCAGCCCAGCCGGTACCTCGGGGACCTCGTCGAGGCGGGTGTGGTCGACGGCGGCGCGATCCCCGAGACGACCGTGCACGACGAGAACCCCCTCGGCGACGCCGGCGCGACCCAGTCCTGGCCGCACGTGCCGTTCGGTGCCCGCGCCGTCCGGGTCCAGGCGGCGGCGGACCGCGTCCGGAACGCGAACCCCGGTGCCGCCGGGCGGTTCGCCGCCGACATCGACCTGCTCCTCGCGGAACGTCGCGCGAGCCGCTCCGGCAAGCACCGCGTGGTGGTGCCGCACCGGGTGCCGGCGTCGGGCTTCAAGGACTACCTCACCGAGCCGGACGCGGTGGCCGAGCGGCTGCGCCGACCGATGCCGGAGCGGCCGTACCGTGCGACCCGTCTCGGCACGCTCTTCCACCAGTGGGTCGAACAGCGTGGGCATGCGGGCGGTGCGCTCGAGACGCTCGACGCGTGGGACGACGAACTCGACATCGACCTCGACGAGTCCGCACCGGCAGACGCCGCGGTCAGCGACGACGACGCCCGACGGCTGGGGGAGTTCCAGGAGACCTTCGCCCGCTCACGGTGGGCCGGGCTCACCCCCGTGGAGGTGGAGCGCGAGATCCACATCCCGTTCCTCGGGCACAGCGTCGTCTGCAAGCTCGACGCCGTCTACGAGATCGACGGCCGGATCGAGGTCGTCGACTGGAAGACCGGGAAGGCGCCGGCGGGCAAGACCGACCTCGAACGCCGGCAGTTGCAGCTCGCGCTGTACCGCGTGGCGTACGCGGAGTTCACCGGGCGACCGGTGGACGAGATCGACGCGGTGTTCTACTTCGTGGCCGACGACCTCGAGGTCCGGCCGACCGAGCTGCTCGACCGTGCCGGACTCGAACAGGCGTGGAGCGCATCCATCGGCTGACGCGACGCTCGGGGCGGAGCCGCCCCGAGCCTCCCGGCCGCCCACTCGCACCGCCCACTCCCGCCGACCGGTCGGGAATCGTCGTTGGGAGGCGCACCGGACGACGGAACGTGACCACTCGGCGAACGTGAGCGGTGTGTTGTGACCGGTCAGAGCCGCCCGGTCAGAGCCTGACCGGTCAGAGCCTCCCGGTGAGAGCCGCGGCCCGACCGGCGTCAGCCGTGCCGACGCTCGGTCGACGACAGCAGCTGCTCGACCTCGCCGATCTCCATCGTCTCCGGGGAGACCGACTGCAGCGGTGTGGAAGTCGGCGCGTGCACCGCGTCGACCAGCCGGTGCATCATCGCGACCGCGTCGTCGACCACTTCGGTGCTCTTCGCCTGGACACCGTGCAGCAGCCACTGCGCGGTCTCGAGCTCGTGGTACACCCTGGCGCGCTGGGCGAGCTGCCGGTCGCGGCCGCCGCCGTTCGCCTCGTACGCGCTGAGGACCGTGTCGAACGCCTCGCGCCGTCCGGCCAGCACCCACGCCAGGTCCTTCGCCGGGTCGCCGAGCCGGAGCTCGCCCCAGCCGAGGACACCGGAGACGGCGTCGCCCTCGACGAGGAGCGCGTCGACCCCGAAGGCGCCGTGCACGACGGTGGGCGTGAACTGCCAGAGCTGTTGGTCGCGGGCAGCGCCCTCCCACCGCTCCTGCAGTGCGGCCGGGACCAGCTTGGTCGCCACCGCACGGTCCATCACGGACACCGCGGAACGGAGGATCTCGAACGGGGTGAGGGACGGCAGACCCGCGTCCGTCACGAAGCTCGTCGGCAGCACGTGCACGGCGGCGATGGACCGGCCGATGCTGGTCGCCAGCTCCGGCCGCTCCGCGAGTGCGCGGAGCGCGGGGTGCGCCCCCGGGACGTAGGTGGTCACGATGGCACGCGTGGACCCGATCGGCGCCTGACCCCGGTACTCGGGGACGGCGAACGGGAGGCGCGACCTGATCCCGGCGCTCAGCGCCCGGATCGCGAGGAGGTCGGCTGACTGCCGTGCCTCCGCGCGCTGGTTGCGGGGTCGCCGGATGGCCGACTCGGCCCCGTCGGCGTCTCGGAGGACCGCCGACTCGTAGTCCCCGGACGCGATGGAACCGAGGGTGCGCGTGCCCGTGACCACGAGTCCGGGAACGGCCGTCGTCGCCAACGCCGCTAGAGTGAACTGGGATCCCGCCATGCCCCTCAGGGTAGGTCCGCATGCGCCGCGAACGACGTTCGCCACGCTGACCCGGTCCCGACACGACACCGATCTGAGGAGTCCCACGTGACCGTGGAGTTCGCCGCCCGGCTTCCGCTCTCCCGCAACGAACTCGACCGCGACGCGGAGTTCCGGACCACCGACGACCTCGAGCGCTCGCTCCGGGACGACTCGGAGACCCGCTTCCTCCCGGTCCACGGCGGTGCGATGCTGCGTCTGCCGTCCGGCTCGCTGCGCTTCGTGGGCGCGGCCGAGGTGCCCGACGACGCGCCGGTGATCTACCTGGGGCGGTCGGTGCGCGACGCTGACGACGCCCCGTCCGGCACGCGCTTCGCAGCCGCGCTGGTCGACGACGACGCCTCCCGACGGATCGAGCCGGACGCCGACGCGTGGGAGAGCCTGCGGATGTTCGGCACCGAGCTCTCGCCGCGCGACCAGGGCCTCGCGGTCGAGGCCGTCGCGATGGCGAACTGGCACGCGGTCCACGGGTTCTCGCCCCGGACCGGTTCGGCGACCGAGGTGGTGACCGGCGGCTGGGTGCGCCGCGACCCCGAGGGACACGAGCACTTCCCGCGCACCGACGCCGCGATCATCGTCGGCGTCACCGACGGCGACGACCGCATCCTGCTCGGCTCGAACGCCGCGTGGGACCAGGACCGCTACTCGCTACTCGCCGGGTTCGTCGAGCCGGGGGAGTCGCTCGAGGACGCCGTCCGCCGCGAGGTCTGGGAGGAGTCAGGCGTGCGGGTCGAGGAGCCGGAGTACCTCGGGTCGCAGCCGTGGCCGTTCCCCGCGTCGTTGATGGTCGGGTTCCGAGCGAAGGCGGTCGACGGCGACCCCTCCACCGCACGGCCGGACGGGGTCGAGATCCTCGACGTCCGGTGGTTCTCGCGCGACGAGATCCGGGAGCGTGCCGGGGACACCCTCCTGCTCCCGGGCAGGACGTCGATCGCCCGAGCGATCATCGAGGAGTGGTACGGCGGCCCGCTGGACCTGCCGTGAACCCTGCCTCGTCTCCGGAGGCGCTGCTCGCCGCGCTCGACGCCGAACAGCGCACCGTCGCGACGACGCTCCTCGGCCCCGTCGCCGTCCTCGCCGGCGCGGGCACCGGCAAGACCCGCGCGATCACGCACCGCATCGCGTACGGGGTCGCGACCGGCACGTACTCGCCCGCGCACGTCCTCGCGCTGACCTTCACCACCCGGGCGGCGGGTGAACTCCGTTCCCGGTTGCGTGCGCTCGGCGCCGGCGCCGTGCAAGCCCGCACGTTCCACGCCGCGGCGATGTCGCAGCTCAGCTACTTCTGGCCGGACACCGTCGGCGGTCACGCGCCGCGGATCGTGGAGTCGAAGGCGCGGATGATCGCGCACGCCGCGGACACGGTCGGGATGAGCGTCGACAAGCCGGTGCTCCGCGACCTCGCCGCCGAGGTCGAGTGGCGGAAGGTGCAGCGGCTCACCCTCGAGGAGTACGAGGCAGCCGCCGCCGAACGGGTCATGCCCCGCGAGACGAGCCCGGCGCGGGTGATCGACCTGATGCGCGCGTACGAGCGGCTGAAGGACGACCGTCGGCAGCTCGACTTCGAGGACGTCCTGCTGGCGACGCTCGGCATGGTCGAGACCGAGCCCCGGGTGGCGAGCTACGTCCGGCAGCAGTACCGGTTCTTCGTGGTCGACGAGTACCAGGACGTCTCGCCCGTGCAGCACGACCTGCTCAAGGCATGGCTCGGCGACCGCCAGGACCTGTGCGTCGTCGGCGACGCCAGCCAGACCATCTACTCGTTCGCGGGGGCGTCGAGTCGCTACCTGCTCGGGTTCGGATCGGAGTTCCCCCGGGGATCGGTGCTGCGGCTCGAGCGGAACTACCGGTCCACGCGCGAGGTCGTGCACGCCGCGAACGCGCTGATGCGCGGCCAGCCGGGTGCCCTCGACCTGGTCGCGCAGACCGCGGAACCCGGCCCGGACCCGGTGGTCGTGCCGTGCGTGCACGACGGCGACGAGGCACAGACCATCGCCAGACGGATCACCGACCTGGTCGCCGGGGGCGCGACGTACGGCGACTGCGCCGTGCTGTTCCGTGTCGGCGCGCAGTCGGCGGCGCTCGAGGCCGCGCTCGGCCGCGCGGGGATCCCGTACCGGGTGCAGGGCGGGACGCGCTTCTTCGACCGTCCCGAGGTCAAGCTCGCGGTGCACCACATGCGCGGCGAGGCCATCCGGCAGACCGACGACGAGCTCACCCGCCGGGTGGGGCTCGTGCTGCAAGTCAGCGGGTGGACGCCGACCGCACCAGAGGGCACCGGAGCGGTCCGTGAACAGTGGGAGGCGCTGCAGGCGATCATGAGCCTCGCCGAGGACGCCCCGGTCGGCACGACCATGCAGCAGTTCACCCAGGACCTGGTCGACCGCGCGGCGACCCACCACGAGCCGGAGCTCGACGCCGTCACGCTCGCGACCCTGCACTCCTCGAAGGGCCTCGAGTGGCCGAACGTGGTGATCGCCGGCGTCGCCGAAGGGCTGCTGCCGATCTCGCACGCGACGACCGACGACGAGGTGGACGAGGAACGCCGGCTCTTCTACGTCGGACTCACCCGTGCCCGCCGCACCGTGACCGTCACGTGGTCACGACAGGGGTCCACCCGAGGCGGTGCGCGGGCGCCGAGCCGGTTCCTGGCAGCGCTCGACACGCGCAGCGGGGATGCGGCCGCACCTGCCGCCGACTGACCGACAGGTCGTCGCGCTCGAAGACGAGTTGCTCGTCATCTGGGCGCACCGTGGTCCCCGGCAGGTGCTCGAGCACCATGCGGGTGACCGCTGCCGCGACCGCACCGGCACGGTAGGGCGAGAGCGGTGCGGCCGGTCGGCCCCACACCTGCGCGGCGATCGCCGGCCACGCGGGGTCGTCGTCGACGTGTGCGTACTCGATGCACTGCAGGCACGGTCCGGTACCGGGGACCACGAGCGGTCCGATCCGGATGCGGCCGTCACCGACGACGACGGGGACGTGCGGCGTCCCACGGCGGGTCCACGCCGACCGCAGCGCGGGGTCGACCACGTGCTCGGCGACGACGACGGCCATCGACGGTTCGGGATCCGGCAGCTCGACCGGACCGCCGCGCGGGGCAACGGTCCGGACCACGGTCACACCGTCACCCGTGAGGAAGTCGTCGACGATCCCGGCGAGGTCGGCGGCGCCGTGCACCTCCACCCGGGCGAGCGGTTCGGGGAGCATGTCGAGCACGGCGGGGGAGGCCGCGCCGAGCACCCGCGCAGCGACCTCCGGTCGGCACCCGACGCTCGCGGCGACGCCGGACAGGGCGTCCCGTCCGGTCTCACGGCGGAGGGTGCATAGGAACCGTTCTTCCGCCGTGGTGGGGACGGCGACCACGGCGCGTGGCGGATCGACGCCGAGCTGGACGGTCGTCGGATCGCGCCAGACGAACTCGAGGGTCGGATCGATGCGGATGCCCATGGCTCCACCGTGCCGGACGTGCCGGGACCGGTGGGGGCCGTCGTCAGATCTGTGGAGAACCCGACGGACCCTTCGGCCCGGCGCCGCCCGACTCGTCGTCGCCCGACTCGTCGCCGCGACCCGAGCCGTCGCCCGACTCGATCCCGCCCGACTCGTCTTCGTGCGGGCGGTCGCCGGTCGTGTCGTTGAGCAGGTCCTCGAGCGCCCGGTCGAACTCGTCGTCCGCGGCGCTCTGCCCGGGGTTGCGGAGCCGGGCGACGAGTGCGTCGGGGAAGTCGATGTCGTCGGACACGGGGACCAGGTCGAACGCCGCCCAGAGCGCGTCCCGCTGCTCGGCCCCGAGCTCGTCCGTGACCCGCTGCCACATGGCGGCTGCTTCCCGGAGGCGACGGGGACGGAGCTCGAGACCGACCAGCGTGGCGAACGCGGACTCGGCCGGACCACCGGCTGCGCGGCGACGGCGGACCGTCTCCGCGATCGCGCCGGAACGCGGGAGGCGGGCCGTGGCGGCCGCGGTGACCGTGTCGACCCAGCCCTCGACGAGCGCGAGCATCGTCTCCAGGCGGGCAAGCGCCGCGTCCTGCTCCGGGGTGCGCGGCGGGATCAGCGCACCGGACGCCAGGGCGTCGCGGAGCTGCTCCTGGTCGGTCGGGTCGATGTCCGCTGCGAGTTCCTCGACGCGGTCGAACGGGATGTGGATGCCGCGGGCGTACTCCGTGATCGAGGAGATGATGTGCAGGCGGAGCCAGCGTGCGGAGCGGAAGAGCCTCGCGTGTGCGAGCTCGCGGACGGCGAGGTAGATGCGGACCTCGTCCTCCTGCACGTCGAGGCCCTCGGCGAACTCGGCCACGTTCTGGGGGAGGAGGGCCGCGACCTGCTCGTCGAGCAGGGGCACGCCGACGTCGCCGCCGGACACGACCTCCTTCGAGAGCTGCCCGACGACCTGACCGAGCTGGATCGCGAACAGTGCGCCGCCGACGCCGCGCATCGCCTTCGACACGTCGCCGAGCATGGCCTTGAGCTCTTCCGGGGCGCGCTGGTCGATGGCCTCGGTCAGCGCGGTCGCGATGCTGTCCGCGACGGGCTCGGCGATCTGCGTCCACACGGGTGCCGTCGCCTTCGCCCATTGCTCACGGGTGTAAAGACTCGGGGTCGCGGTCAGCTCGGCCACGGTGGTCACCTCGTCGAGCCAGAGCGCGGCGACCTGGAACGCCTGGTCGCTCGCCTGCGACGTCGCCGGGTCGACCCCGTGCTGGCCGTCCTTCGCGATCGCGGTGGCGCGTTCTGCAGTGACCGAGAAGTCGATGCCGTCCCCGCCGTCCTGCGCCGCACGCTGGAGCTGGCTCATCAGGTTGGCGACGAAGGCCGGGTCGTTCGGCAGACCGGCCGCGCCGGCCAGCTGCGACGGGTCGATCTGGCCTTCCCCGGACAGGAGCTTGCGGAGCATCTCCTGGAAGTCGTCGTCCGGCCCCGGCTGCGGTTCATCAGGCATGCCGACTACGCTAATCGCTGCTCGTGGGGCCGGACCTGGGACGGACCCGTGGGAACGCTCCGCGGGCTGCGCCCAGGGCGAACAGCCGAGCGGAAGCCACGGCGAACAGCCGAGCGGAAGCCACGGCGAACAGCCCGGCGGACGCCGCGGCGCACCTCACTCCGGAAGGACCCCGTTGACCCTCTTCGCGCCCGCTCCCAGCCGCCGCTCCCGCACCAGGACCGTCGGGTGGGCGTTCGTCGTCGGGGCCGTCGTGCTGGCGATCATCGCGAGCGTGCTCCCGAGTCCGTACGTCATCGAGCTGCCCGGTCCGGTCTTCAACACGATCGGCACCCAGCAGCAGGGGACCGGCAAGGACGCGAAGGACGTCAAGCTCATCCAGGTCGACGGGCACCAGACGTACCCGACCGCCGGCGCGCTCGACATGCTCACGGTGAGCGTCGAGGGCACGGCCACGCAGCGCCCCGCCTGGACGAGCGTCATCCGGGCCCTGTTCACGAAGTCCCAGGCCGTCGTCCCCGCGTCGGCGATCTACCCCCCTGGTACCACGACCGAACAGGTGAACAAGCAGGACGCCGCCGACATGTCGAACTCGCAGCAGTCCGCCGTCGCGGCCGCACTCATCCAACAGGGCTTCGCGATCCCGACGACGCTCGAGGTCGGCACCGTGCAGGACGGCTCCGCCGCCGACGGCACGATCCGGAAGGGCGACGTCATCACGGCGTTCGACGGCACGTCGCTCACGACGAACGCCGACGCGACCACCCTCCGGGAAGCCGTGGCGAAGCACGGGACGTCCAGCCCCGCGACGGTCACCATCACCCGCGACGGCGCGTCGAAGGACGTGACGGTCACCCCGCGCGACGAGAGCGGCACCGCGCTGCTCGGTGTCGGTGTGGTCGAGCACTACGACTTCCCGTTCGACGTGTCGATCAAGCTCCAGGACGTCGGCGGGCCTTCGGCGGGCATGATGTTCGCCCTCGGGATCATCGACGAGATCACGCCGGGCAAGCTCAACGGCGGCAAGCACGTCGCCGGCACCGGCACGATCACCGCCGACGGCGAGGTCGGTCCGATCGGCGGCATCCGCCAGAAGCTCTACGGCGCGAAGGACGCGGGCGCGACCGTCTTCCTCGCCCCGGCGGACAACTGCGACGAGGTCGTCGGACACGTCCCCGACGGACTCGACGTCTACTCCGTGAAGACGCTGGACCAGGCGGTCACCGACCTCGACACCATCGCGAGCGGGAAGAGCACGGCCGGTCTGGCGACCTGCGGGTCCTGACCGCGGCCCTGAGCCCGGCCACGTCAGCGACGCGCGTCGCGTGGCGGGGTCTGCCGTGCCTCCAGGCCGGGCCGGGAGGCTCGTGGCGCCTTCCTGAGATCGGGTTTCCTGAGATCGGGTACAGGTTCGCTGTCGGTCCCGTCCCATAGGATCGGTGCACTGACGGCCCGGTGCGCCGGGCCTGCCGGTCCGACACGTCTGGAGCACAATCACGTGACGACAACCTCGTCCAACTCGTCCACCGCGGGACGGCGTTCGCCGCGTGTCCCGATCGTGGTCACGATCATCGTGCTCGCAGCACTGGTGATCGCCTTCTTCATCTTCGCGAGCCTGTACACGGACTACGCATGGTTCGCCCAGCTGGGCTTCCAGAACGTGCTGACGACCAGGTGGCTCGCCGGCGGGCTGATGTTCGTCGCCGGCTTCCTCGGCATGGCCGTGCCGGTGTACGTCAGCATCCTGCTCGCGTTCCGGTTCCGGCCGGTCTACGCGAAGCTCGGCTCGCAGCTCGACCGGTACCAGCAGGTCATCGAACCGCTCCGCCGTGTCGTGATGATCGGCATCCCGGTGGTCCTCGGCGTCTTCGCCGGGCTCGCCACCGCTCCGCGCTGGAGCATGGTCCTCGAGTACTTCAACCGGACGCCGTTCGGCAAGACCGACCCGCAGTTCGGGCTGGACATCGCCTTCTACGTCTTCGAGCTGCCGTTCTGGCGCTCCGTCGTGGCGTACTCGTCCGCCGTCGTGCTCATCGCCGGCCTGGCCGCGCTCGCCGCCAGCTACCTGTACGGCGCGATGCGTTTCGGCGGGCGAGAGGTCCGCATCTCCCGCGCCGCCCGCGTGCAGCTCGCGATCACCGCCGCGGTCTACATCGCGCTGCAGGCCCTCAGCCTGTGGTTCGACCAGTACGCGGCGCTGACCAAGGACAACTCGCTCATCACCGGTGCGCAGTACACCGAGGTGAACGCCACGATCCCGGGTCGCGAGATCATGGCGGGCATCGCGGCGATCGTCGCGATCCTCTTCATCGTCACGGCGATCATCGGCCGCTGGCGGATCTCCATCGTCGGCACCGGGCTGCTGCTCGTGTCCGCGATCGTCATCGGCGGCATCTACCCGTGGATCGTGCAGCGCCTACAGGTCGCACCGAGCGAGCGCTCGTTCGAGTCGGCGTACATCCAGCGGAACATCGACGCCACCCGCGACGCGTACGACGTCTCCGGGGTCAAGGAGTCGAACTACGACGCCACGACCGAGACGGCCACCGGTGCCCTCGCCGAGGACGCGCAGACGACCACGAACATCCGGCTCATCGACCCGAAGATCGTCTCGGACACGTTCAGCCAGCTCCAGCAGTCCCGGCAGTACTACCAGTTCCCGGACGAGCTCGACGTCGACCGCTACAACATCAAGGGCCAGACCGAGGACACCGTCATCGCGGTCCGCGACATCGACCTCGACGGACTGAGCAGCGCGGCGAACACGCAGTACAACCGCACGTTCGTGTACACGCACGGGTTCGGTGTGACCGCGGCGTACGGCAACCAGCGCGCGAGCGACGGCAAGCCGGTGTTCCTCGAGTCGGGCATCCCGTCCACCGGGGCACTGGGGGACTACCAGCAGCGCGTGTACTTCGGTGAGACCTCGCCGCCGTACTCCATCGTCGGCGCACCGAAGGGCTCGAAGAACGTCGAGCTCGACTACCCGTCCGGCTCGGACAGCGCCGACGACAACGGCGGCAACGCGACCACCACGTACCAGGGCAACGGCGGGCCGAGCATCGGCAACTTCTTCAACCGGCTCGTCTACGCGGCGAAGTTCCAGTCGGAGCAGATCCTGCTGTCGAACGCGGTCAACAAGGACTCGCAGATCCTCTACGACCGTGACCCGATCAAGCGCGTCCAGAAGGTCGCGCCGTACCTGACGACCGACAGCGACGCCTACCCCGCGATCGTCGACCACCGCCTGCAGTGGATCGTCGACGGCTACACCACCTCGGACGCGTACCCGTACTCGCAGAGCCAGAGCCTTTCCGACAGCATCGCCGGCACCGAGTCGTCGACCTTCCGGACCGATCAGGTGAACTACATCCGGAACTCGGTGAAGGCCACGGTCGACGCGTACACGGGCAAGGTCACGCTGTACGCGTGGGACACCAAGGACCCGGTGCTGAAGACCTGGCAGAAGATCTTCCCGACGTCGATGAAGCCGGTGTCGAGCATGAGCGCCGAGCTCCTCGACCACGTGCGGTACCCGACCGACCTGTTCAAGGTGCAGCGCTCGATCCTCGGGACCTACCACGTCACCAACGCGAACTCGTTCTACTCGGGTGACGACGCCTGGACGACCCCGTCCGACCCGACGACCGGGTCGAGCGACAGTGACACCAGCAGCGACACCAGCACCACGACGACGACCGGCCTCGGGACGCAGACGACGGCGACCAGGGCGGATCTGCAGGACCCGTACTACCTCACGATGAAGGTGCCGGGGCAGGGGACCGCCTACTCGCTGTACACGACGTACATCCCGCAGCAGACCGGGTCCAACGCCCGGAACGTGCTGACCGGCTACCTCGCCGTCGACTCCGACGCGGGCGGTGCCGGCAAGGGCAAACGGGCGTCGGGCTACGGCAAGCTGACGCTGTTGACGATCCCCAAGACCGACAACATCCCGGGGCCGCTGCAGGTGCAGAACCTGTTCAACTCGGACACCACGGTGTCGCAGGAGCTGAACATCCTGAAGCGCGGGAACAGCACCGTGAAGCAGGGCAACCTGCTGACGCTCCCGGTTGGCGGCGGGTTCCTCTACGTCCAGCCGGTGTACGTGCAGTCGACGTCGAGCGGTTCCTACCCGCTGTTGCAGAAGGTCCTCGTGGCCTTCGGTGACAAGATCGCGTTCGAGGACACCCTCGACGAGGCGCTCAACCAGCTCTTCGGTGGTGACTCCGGCGCTGCCGCGGGTGACCAGGGTGCCGCGAGCGGCTCCGGTTCGTCGAGCGGGTCGGACAACGGCTCGGACAACGGGTCCTCGGACTCGGGGTCGAGCTCGGGATCCGGGTCGACGGGTGGCAGTGGATCGACGTCGACGAACCCTGCCGTGCAGCAGGCCCTCGACGACGCGAACGCCGCACTCCAGGACCGCCAGCAGGCCTACGCGGACAACGACCTCGTTGCCGCTGCGGAGGCGGACAAGCGCCTGCAGGAGGCGATCCAGGCAGCGATCGACGCCGAGGCGAGCAGCAGCTCCGGCAACTGACGACACGGGCGGGGCACTCGATTTGGTGCCCCGCCCGTTGCCGTGTAGGCTGTTCAACGTGCCGCGGGGTGGAGCAGTTCGGTAGCTCGCTGGGCTCATAACCCAGAGGTCGTAGGTTCAAATCCTGCCCCCGCAACCAACGCGACACAAGAAGCCCCGGTCCTTTCGGACCGGGGCTTCTTCGTGTGCCCGGCGCGCGCCTTCTCGACGGTCGCGGGCCGTGGAGCCGCGCCGCGACGGACGGGAGGCCCGGTGCGGGCGTGCACCGGGCCTCCCGTCCGTCAGCGGTCGCGGATCAGCCCGCGCGCTTGCCGCGCACCCCGTGACCGAGCGCGTCGATGCGGGCGAGCTCGTCCTCCGTGAAGGTGATCTCGGCTGCTGCGACGTTCTCGGCGACCCGTCCGGGGTTCCGCGATCCCGGGATCGGCACGATGTCCTCCCGCTGCGCGAGGATCCACGCGAGGGCCAGCTGCGACAACGAGATCCCCTTCGCGTCGGCCAGTTCGGTCAGGCCGGCGACGACGGCGGTGTTCGCCTCGTAGTGGCCGGGGGTCCACCAGTCGAGGAACTGCCGGATGTCGTCCTGGGCGTAGCTGCTCCGTGGCCCGACCGCGCCGCTGAGGAACCCGCGGGCGAGGGGTGAGTACGCGACGAGGCCGATCCCGAGTTCGTCGACGACGGGGAAGAGGTCCTCCGACTCGCGCGAGAAGATCGAGTACTCCGTCTGGAGCACCGAGATCGGGTGGACGGCGTTCGCGCGGCGGATGCTGTCCGCGTCGGTGTTCGAGAGGCCGAGGTACCGCACCTTGCCGGCCTGGACGTACTCCTGCATGACGCCGACGACGTCCTCGATCGGCACGGCGGGGTCGTGGACGTGCTGGTAGAGCAGGTCGATGGAGTCCGTGCCGAGGTTCACGAGGCTGGCGTCCACGACCTCGCGGATGTGGTCGAGCTGCGAGTTCGGCGCGAAGGTCTCCGGCGTGAAGCCGAACTTGGTCGCGATGGTGACCTCGTCGCGGATCGGGGCGAGTGCCGTGCCGAGCAGCCGCTCGCCGGTGCCCCACCCGTAGAGCTCCGCAGTGTCGAAGTGGGTGACGCCGAGCTCGTGCGCGCGCCGGATCGCGGCGATCGACTCCGTGTCGTGGCCGGGACCGTAGGCGAACGTCGTGCCCATGGCCCCGTAGCCGACGGCGCCGACGACGAGACCCTGCTGACCGAGGGTGCGGTGTTCCATGTGCTGTCCTTCCGGGACGTGAGAAGTGGTTGTGCATGGCACTGTACGCCATGTGTGGCAGAGTCTGCCAAGTACGGCTGGCCCTGCCGCATTGCTAAGATCGTCGGATGAGCGACACGAGCACCGACCGGCGCCCGGGCCTGCGGGACATCACCCGCGACGCCGTCCGCGCGCGCATCGCCGCCGTCGCCATCGCCCGGTTCGACGCCGACGGGTTCGACCGCGTCACCGTCGAGCAGGTCGCGGCAGAGGCCGGGATCTCCGCGCGGAGCTTCCACCGGTACTTCCCGGCGAAGGAGGACGCGGTGATCGGCGAGCCCGCGCGGCACCGCGAAGCACTTGCTGCGGCGTTCGGTTCCCGGCCGTCCGACGAACCGGTGTGGATCGCCCTGCGGGAGGCGTTCGTCGAGATGGTCGGACGCGGTGGGGACGATCGGGAGACCGACCGTCGCTCCATCCGTGTCATGACGAGTGCCCCGTCGCTCCGCGCCCGCAACCTCGAGAAGCACCAGGCCTGGGCAGAGGTGCTGACGCCGCTCGTCGTGGACCGTCTCGTCGGGCACGACGTGGACCTCCGCGCGCGGACGATCGTGCAGGCGGCGCTGGGGTGCTTCGACGTCGCGATCACCACGTGGGCGACCGGGCCCGAGCGGGACGTGAGCGGCCTCCTGCGTCGGTCGTTCGACGTGCTCGACGTCCGCTGACCGGAGCCGGTTAGCCTGGCATCGTGACCACCCTGACGATCGCAGCAGCACAGTTCGCCCCGATCGACGACCCGACGGCGAACCTCGAGACGGTCCGTGCGGCGGCGGTCGACGCCGCGGCCCGCGGAGCCGACCTGCTCGTCACGCCCGAGTACACCTCGTACTTCACCGCCGAGATCGACGACCGGTTCGTCACCGCAGCGCAGCCCCTCGACGGCCCGTTCGTCCAGGGCATGCAGCAGGTCGCCCGCGAGACCGGCGTGGCCGTCGTCGTCGGGGTCGCGGAGCGCTCGGACCGGGTGGACCGGTTCCGGAACACGCTCGTCGCGATCGGCGCGGACGGCGCGGTGCTGCAGACCTACCGGAAGGTCCACCTCTACGACGCGTTCGGCTCCCGGGAGTCCCACCGCATCGAGCCCGGCGATCCCGCGCAGTTGCCGGTGTTCGAGGTCGCCGGCGTGCGCATCGGTCTGGAGACCTGTTACGACCTGCGGTTCCCCGAGGTGACGCGGCGGCTGGCGGTGGCCCCGGTCGACGTCGTCCTGCTGCCGGCGGAGTGGGTCCGCGGTCCCGGCAAGGAACACCACTGGCGCACGCTGCTCACCGCCCGCGCGATCGAGAACACGGTCTGGGTCGTCGGCGTGGGACAGGCTCCGCCGGTCGGGATCGGTGGCTCGGTCGTGCTCGATCCCGCCGGTGTCGCCACGGCGGCGCTCGGCTCCACGCCCGGCCTGCTCGTGGCGACGGTCGACACCGCCGTCACGGACGAGGTCCGGCGGGTCAACCCCTCGCTGGCGTTGCGCCGGTACGACGTGACGGCTCGCTGAGGCCCGCGAGCCGTTCGGCCGCGTCCTCGAGCACGGCACGTCGCTTGCAGAACGCGAACCGCACGAGCGACCGGTAGCCGGCCACGCGGTCGGGCCGCACGAACGCGGAAACCGGGACGCCGACGACCCCGGCGAGTGCCGGGAGCTCCATGCAGAAGGCGCGGGCGTCGTCGTACCCGAGCGGTGCGGTGTCCGCGATGACGAAGTACCCGCCGTCCGGGCGCATGACGTCGAAGCCGGCGGCCGTGAGCCCAGATGCGAGCACGCCGTGCTTCGCCGAGAGGTCAGCGGCGATCCCGGCGAAGACCGCGTCCGGCAGCCGGAGTCCGGCGGCGACCGCGGGTTGGAACGGGGCGCCGTTGACGAACGTCAGGAACTGCTTGACCGACGTGATCGCGTCGACGAGTGCCGGGGGAGCCGTGAGCCAGCCGATCTTCCAGCCCGTGGTGCTGAAGGTCTTCCCAGCGCTGGAGATCGTCACGGTGCGGTCCCGGGCACCGGGGAGCGTCGCGATCGGGACGTGCGGGACGTCGAACGTCAGGTGCTCGTAGACCTCGTCCGTGACGATGACGGCGTCGTACCGCTCGGCGAGTTCGACGATCGTCTGCAGCACCTCGGTCGGGAGCACCCGTCCGGTCGGGTTGTGCGGCGTGTTGACCAGGACGGCCCTGGTCCGGTCGGAGAACGCGGCACGGAGCGTGTCCTCGTCCGGCAGGAAGTCCGGTGCGGTCAGGGGGACCGTGACGTGCGTGCCCCCGGCCAGCCCGATGAGCGCCCCGTACGCGTCGTAGAACGGCTCGAACGTGATCACCTCGTCCCCGGGCTCGACCAGGGCGAGGAGCGTCGCGGCCAGTGCCTCCGTCGCCCCGGCGGTGACCAGGACCGCTCGTTCGGGGTCCACGTCGAGTCCGTACCAGCGCTGCTGGTGCTCGGCGATCGCCTGCCGGAGGTCCGTGGTCCCGCGGCCCGGTGGGTACTGGTTGACGCCGTCGCGGATCGCGCGCACCGCGGCGTCGAGCACCTCGGCCGGACCGTCCTCGTCCGGGAACCCCTGCCCGAGGTTGATCGCTCCGGTGCTGGCGGCGAGGGCGCTCATCTCGGCGAAGACCGTCGGCGCCGGTGTGCCGTCCGGGCCGAGGAGCATGGCGCCCTCCGCTGCTCGCAACCATGGTCCTGAGTGCCGCATGGGGTTCCCTTCGACGCGCTGTGCCGCTGAACGGACCCCAACCTAGTGCGTCCCCGAGGACCGCCCCGAGATCCTGCCCACAGCTGACGCATAAGATCGCCATAGGGCACTCGCAGCCCTGTCAGGATGACCGCCCAGGTGCGTGCGACAGACTGCACGAGCTTGAAAGGAGCACGTCCAGCATGACCGACACCACGCCCAACGGGCACGGCGACGACGACCGTCAGGACGACACGACCCCAGGGGTCGGCGCCGACGACGTCGCGCAGCAGGCGGGCGACGCTGGAGCGTCGACGCCGAGCGAAGCAGAGACCAGCGCGCACCGCGACGCGGACCACACCGACGTGATCGAACCGGCGTCGACGGCGAGCGAGACGGAGCAGTTCCCCGCCTCGGAGCACCCGACGAGCCAGTACACCGCGCCGTACCCGACGACCCAGGACACCCAGCAGACGCCGGGCGGCTACGGGCAGGACCACTCGGCGTACGCGGCGCCCACGTCCCGGCAGTCGGACGGTGAGACCGGCCAGCAGCCGACGGCAGCGTACGGCGAGCAGGCTCCGTACGGCCAGCAGGCACCGTACGGCCAGGCAGGTCAGTACGGCCAGGCAGGTCAGTACGGCCAGACGAGCCAGTACGGCCAGACAGGCCAGGATGGTCAGTACGGCCAGACGGGCCAGAACAGTCAGTACGGCCAGACAAGCCAGAACGCCCAAGATGGTCAGTACGGCCAGGCGGGCCAGTACGGCCAGACGAGTCAGTACGGCCAGACGAGTCAGTACGGCCAGAACAGCCAGTACGGGCAGGCCGGTCAGTACGGCGAGCAGCCGCGGTACGGCGAGTACGCGCAGCAGGGCTCCGCCCAGGCGCCGACGTCCGCCTACGGCCAGCCGGCGGCGAACACCTCGGCTCCCGCGCCGACCTCGAGCTCCTTCGGTGACACCGACGGCGCGGAGCAGCGCACGAACGGCTACTACTTCGGCGGCGCTGTCGGCGGTGCAGCAGCGGCCGGTACCGACACCACCACGAAGCGGAAGTCGGGCCGTTCCAAGCTCGTCCTGCCGGTCGTCGGCGGCCTCATCGTCGGCGCGCTCGTCGGCGGTGCAGCCGGTGGCGGCTGGGTCGCAGCGACGTCGAACGGCGGCAGCACCACCTCCAGCTCGTCGAGCTCGAACGGCGGCGGCAACCTCACCGTCAACGACTACAACTCCGCGACGGTCGTCACCGCCGTGGCCGCGCAGGCGACGCCCTCCGTCGTGACGATCAACGTGTCGTCCTCGAGCGAGGCCGGCACCGGCTCCGGCGTCGTCCTCAGCAAGGACGGCTACATCGTCACGAACACCCACGTGGTGACCCTGGACGGCGACAGCTCGAGCGGCACCATCCAGGTGACCACCTCGGACGGCAAGATCTACCCGGGCAAGCTCATCGGCACCGACCCGACGGTCGACCTCGCGGTGATCAAGATCGACGCGAGCGGCCTCAAGCCGATGTCGTTCGCGGACTCGTCGAAGCTCAACGTGGGTGACACCGCGGTCGCGATCGGTGCGCCGCTCGGCCTGTCGAACACCGTCACGGACGGCATCGTCTCGACGCTGAACCGCAGCATCCAGGTCACTTCGAGCGACCCGAACGCCGGCGGCGACTCCAACGAGGGCCAGGGCAACAACGGCAGCGGCCCGTTCGACTTCTGGGGCAACGGCGACAACGGATCGAGCTCCGGGGCGAGCACCACGGTGTCCCTCCCGGTCATCCAGACCGACGCGTCGATCAACCCCGGGAACTCCGGCGGTGCGCTGCTCGACTCGAAGGGCAAGCTCATCGGGATCAACGTCGCGATCGCCAGCGCGGGCAGCACGGACTCGTCGAGCTCGCAGTCCGGCAGCATCGGCGTCGGGTTCTCGATCCCGTCGAACCTCGTGAAGCGCGTCGCGAACGAGATCATCGACAACGGATCGGCGACCCACGGGCTCCTCGGTGCCACCGTCGGTGACGCGAACGAGGACGCCAAGGCGACCCAGATGGGCGGACTCATCAAGTCCGTCTCGTCCGGTGGCGCCGCAGCGGCCGCCGGCCTGCAGAAGGGCGACGTCGTCACGAAGATCGGTGATGCGACCATCTCGGACGCGACCGACCTCACCGCGCAGGTCCGCTACTTCGCGGGTGGCGCGAAGACGACGATCACCTACGTCCGCAACGGGGAGACCCGGACGGCGGACGTGACGCTCGGGACCTACGACAGCAAGAGCTGACGCAGGGACGGACGGACGGGAGGCGCGGTGCCAGCTGGCACCGCGCCTCCCGTCCGTCCGTGGTCCCGCGACCGCTCGGCGCGCGTCGCGGGGCGCGGAACGTCCGCACGCGGTTGAGCGGGCGAAATACCGCGGTCGAGCGCTCGGCGGGCCCGGGTATTTCGCCCGCTCGGTGTGTGCGCGGTCCGCGTCCGGTCGAGCGGGCGAAATACCGCGGTGGTGCGCTCGGCGGGCCCGGGTATTTCGCCCGCTCGGCGCCGGGGTGGTCCGCAGGTGCGCTGGTTGGGCAGTTGATAGGCTTCAGGTCGCTCACCGCCAGGACCCCGAGGAACGCATGCAGACAGACGGACAGCCCCTGCCGGGCGTCTCGTACGTGATGCCCGTCCTCAACGAGGTCACCGAGGTCCGTGCAGCCGTCGCGAGCCTCCTCGACCAGGACTACGAGGGGCCGTTCGAGGTCGTCCTGGCCCTCGGCCCGTCGATCGACGGCACGAACGAGCTCGTCGCCGAGATGAGCGCAGCCGACCCCCGGATCCGTGCGGTCGAGAACGCCGTCGGGTCCACCCCGGCCGGCCTGAACGTCGCCATCCGCGCCTCGGAGCACCCGATCGTCGTCCGCGTCGACGCACACTCCGTCCTGCCCCGCGACTACACGCGGATCGCCGTGCGCACGCTGCAGGAGTCCGGCGCGGACAACGTCGGCGGCATCATGCGCGCCGAGGGACGGACGCCGTTCGAGAAGGCGGTCGCACTCGCCTACGGCAGCCGCGTCGGTCTCGGCGGGACCCCGCACCACGTCGGCGGCCAGGCGGGTCCGGCCGAGACCGCCTACCTCGGTGTCTTCAAGCGTGACCGGCTGTTCGCGGTGGGGCTCTTCGACGAGGGCATCAAGCGTGGGCAGGACTGGGAGCTCAACCGGCGGCTGCGCACCACCGGGGGGACCGTCTGGTTCACGCCGGAGCTCGTCGTGACCTACCGTCCGCGGCCGAGCCTCAAGCGCCTGATCCGCCAGTTCGTCGCGACCGGGCTCTGGCGAGGCGAACTCGCACGCCGATTCCCGGCGGGCAACGGCATCCGCTACTTCGTGCCGCCGGCCATGGTCGCCGGCCTCGGGCTCGGCATCGTCGCCGGGATCGTCGGCATCATCGGCGCTGCGGTGCACAGCGGCGCCGCGTGGGCACTGCTCGGGTTCGTCGTCCCCGCGGTCTACCTGCTGTTCGTCGTCGTGGGTGCCCTCGTGGTCGCACGACGCTCCGACGCGGCCACCCGGGCATGGCTGCTCGTCGTGCTGCCGTGCATCCACATCGGCTGGGGGGTCGGGTTCATCGTCGGGTTCCTGACGCGGACCTCCGAGCTGACGACCCACACCGGACGGTGACCCCATGACCGACCACCAGCCCGCCGAGCACGGCTACGCGCACCCGAACTCGATCGCGGAACTGCGCGCGGTCGCCCAGCCGGACGAGGTCCGGTCGCGTGCGAACGCCGAGCACTGGACCGCCTCGCTGTACCTGCGTGACGTCTCGCCGTACCTGACCTGGGTGCTCCTCAAGACCCGGGTCAGCGCGAACCAGGTCACCGGCCTGATGATCCTGGTCGGGTGGTCGGTCGCGGCCGCCCTGCTCATCCCCGGGATCTGGGGCGCAGCACTCGCGCTCGTGCTCGGTCAGCTGCAGATGCTCGTCGACTGCTCGGATGGGGAGGTCGCACGGTGGCGCGGGACACGCTCGCCCGCCGGGGTGTTCCTCGACAAGGTCGGGCACTACACGACCGAGGGCCTCATCCCGATCGCGCTCGGCGTCCGCGCTGCCACGTGGCCGATCCACGGCGCCGACTGGATGTGGACGACGATCGGCTGCGCGCTCGGGTTGGTCATCGTGCTCAACAAGGCGCTCAACGACATGGTGCACGTGGCCCGTGCGAACTCCGGGCTCGAGAAGCTCGTCGACCGCCGGGACGCCTCGACCGCTCCGTCCGGGCGTCGTCTCGCGTCGCTCCGCCGGGTCGCACGGTTCCTGCCGTTCCACCGGCTGTACCACTCGGTCGAGCTCTCGATGCTGGCGTTCGTGTTCGCGCTCATCGGTCTGGCCGTCGGGCACCCGCTCGTCGACCGGATCCTCGTCGGTGCGCTCCTGCCGCTCGCCGTCATCGCGACGTTCGGGCACTTCGTCGCGATCATCTCGTCGAAGCGGGTGCGCGCGTGACGCCCGGCACACTCCGACGCCACGCGGTGGCGCACCGCGAACGGCCGCGGGTCGCGGTGGTCAGCCTGTCGCAGGGCACCAGACCGGACGACCTGCGCCGTGGGCTGGAGAGCGTACTCGCTCAGCAGGGGGTCGAGCTCGACGTCGTCTGCGTCGGCAACGGTTGGGAGCCGAACGGTCTTCCGGAGGGCGTCCGCGCGCTGGCGCTCCCCGAGAACGTCGGCATCCCGGCCGGACGCAACGCCGGTGCCGAGGTCGTCGACGGCGACTACGTGTTCTTCCTCGACGATGATGCGTCCATCCCCTCCGAGACCTTCCTGCGCGATGCGATCGGCCTGTTCGAACGCGACCCGTCGCTCGGCCTCGTGCAACCGCGCGTGGTCGACCCGACCGGGACGGCGAACCCGCGGCGCTGGGTGCCCCGGATCCGGAAGGGCGACCCTGCCGAGTCGTCGGCGGTGTTCTCGGTGTGGGAGGGCGCGGTCATCCTGCCGATGGACGTGTACCGCGTCGTCGGCGGATGGGGAGCGCCGTACTTCTACGCGCACGAGGGCATCGAGCTCGCGTGGCGGGTGTGGGACGCCGGCCGACGGACCTGGTACGCCGGGGACCTGGTCGCGAACCACCCCGCGATCGACCCGGCGCGGCACAGCGAGTACTACCGCCTGAACGCCAGGAACCGCGTCTGGCTGGCCCGCCGCAACCTGCCCGCGCCGCTCCGCCCCCTGTACGTCGGGTCGTGGGCGGCTATCCAGGTGGCACGCTGGTGGCGACACCCCGCACGGCTCCGGGTGTGGTTCGGCGGCGTCCGCGAAGGCTGGGCGAACGACTGCGGTCCCGCACGCCCGATGGGATGGCTGACGATCGGCCGGATGACGCTCGCCGGCCGCCCGCCCGTCGTCTGACCCCGCCCGTCGTCTGACCCTGCCCGGCCGACGCGAAGCCCGAGGACCGACGAGACACGACAACCGACTCGACGAGAGAGGCAGCATGCCGATCATCAACGACGCCCGCACGGCCGTCCGACTCGCACGCCGGCTCCTGCGCGCCCGCGGGCACCGGCGGACGCTCGCCCGACGTCTGGCCGCAGAACCGCCGCTGGCGCCGGGGACCATCGAGATCGCGGTGTACTTCGCCGACGGGCCCGTGAACATGTACCAGGTCCGTCAGTGGTACGCCCCGCTCGAGGAGCTGTCGAAGACGCACCCGGTGGCGATCATCTCCCGGAACCCCGGGACGATGCTCACACTGCTCGACGAGGCGCCGGTGACCGCTGTCTACGCCCGACAGGTCGTGGACCTGGAACGCTTCGTCGACGAGCAGGCGCCGAAGGTGGTGCTGTACGTCAACCAGAACGCCCGCAACTTCCAGATGATGCGGTACGGGCGGATGTGGCATGTCTTCGTCAACCACGGCGAGAGCGACAAGATGTACATGACGACGAACCAGTTCAAGGCGTACGACTACGCCCTGATCGCCGGGGACGCCGCCCGTGACCGACTCGCCGAGGCCCTGTGGGACTACGACCTGGACAGCAGGGCGATCGCGATCGGCCGCCCTCAGGCCGACCACTTCGCGGGGAAGCCGCCGTACCCGTCCGACGACCGCACCGTCGTGCTCTACGCCCCGACCTGGGAAGGCGATCGTCCGGCAGCCGCCTACGGGTCGATCGCGAGCCACGGCACGACCATCGCCGATCGTGTGCTCGCATCGCCCCGTCACCGTCTGGTCTACCGACCGCACCCGCGGAGCGGCGTCCTGGACGCTGACTACAAGGCGGCGCACGAGCGGATCATCGCTGCCATCGCCGCCGCGAACACCGCTGACCCGGGCGCGTACCACGTGTACGACGACGGACCGGAGCTGGGCTGGCAGCTCGCGGACGCCGACGTCGCGATCACCGACATCAGCGCGATGATCTACGACCGGCTCGCCGTCGGCAAGCCCCTGATCGTCACGCGGCCCCGTTCCGCGGAAGCCGACGTCGACGAGCGCGGGTACCTGGCAGCGGCGAACTGGTTGACCACGACCGACGCGGAGGACATCGTGGCTCGCGTGGACGCCGCAGCACACGACGAATCGGAGCTCGCGGCCCTGCGGCACTGGGTCGCCCGGTACTTCGGCGACACCTCGCCCGGGACCGCGACCGCTCGGTTCCACGACGCGATCGAGCGGCTCATCGCTCGCTGGCACCGCGTCGCCGAGGAGCACGGCGAGCGCTGACCCGGTCCGGTTCACGGTGCGAGGCCGGGACCGACCAGCGACATCCGCCACAGGTACTCGCTGTGGTCCGGACGACGCCACCGGACGATCACGACGCCGGTCTCTTCCGGGCCGGCGCCGAACACCGCGATCCCGATGCTGCGACCGGGTTCGAGGCGGCGCACGACGAGCGGCGGGCAGTAGCCGGTGCCGAGGTGGGTGAGGCTCAGTCCGTCGACCGGTTCGTCGGACATGTTCGTGAGGTCGTACCGTCGGGGCGCATGCGTGCGGTCGACGACGAACGGGACAGCGTAGGCGGTTGGTGCGGGGTGCATGGGGCGAGGTTAGGGGGAGGGTCCGACGCTGGGGGTGCCGGAGTGCCCTGTGGGCCCTTGGGTTGTGGAGCGAGGGCGGATCGGCCTGGTTGTTGGGGAGAGGGGGCCGTCGACCGGGCTCAGACGCCGTAGTCGGCGGAGTACTTCGCGAGTGCGTCCTCGATCGGGCCGTCGAGCTGCAGACGACCCTTGTCGAGGTACAGCCCCCGCTTGCAGAAGCGCCGGAGGTCCTTGTCGCTGTGGGACACGAAGAAGAGGGTCCGACCGCCGGCCAGGAGTTCCTCGATCCGCTTGTAGCACTTCTCGCGGAACGCCTTGTCGCCGACCGCCAGGACCTCGTCGACGAGGATCACGGGCTCGTCCAGGCGGGAGATCACCGCGAACGCGATGCGGACCTTCATGCCGCTCGACAGGTGCTTGTACGGGGTGTCGACGAAGTCGCCGATCTCCGCGAAGTCGATGATCTCGTCGAAGCCGTCGCGGATCTCGGCCCGGGACATCCCGTGCAGGCCCGCCGTGAGGTAGACGTTGTCGCGCACCGTCAGGTCACCGACGAACCCGCCGGTGATCTCGATGAGCGGGGCGACCCCGGCGCCGACGTGCACGCGGCCTTCATCGGGGAGCATCACCTGTGCCACGAGCTTCAGGAGCGTGGACTTGCCCTGGCCGTTCCGCCCGACGACACCGATCGCCTCGCCGGGACGGACGTCGAACGAGACGTGGCGCAGCGCCCAGAACTCGTCACCGCGCTTGCGTCGGTTGCTGCCGGCGAAGAGGTCCTTGAAGCTGCGGCTCGCCCGACGGTTCCGCTTGAAACGGATGCCGGCGTCACGGACCGAGATGACCGGCTTCCCGGTCGTGGTCTGGGTCGTGGACTCGGTCGCGGTCATCAGAGCTCCTTGAGGACGCGGTGTTCGCTGCGCCGGAACACGACGAGTCCGACGATGACCACGATCGCGGTGATCACGACGGACGTCAGGACCTCGAACCAGTCGAGCTGCTTCGGGAAGAACGCCGACCGGTAGATACCGAAGATGCCCGTCAGCGGGTTGATCGCCGCGAGGGGGCGCAGGGCGTCCGGCAGGGCGTTCGTGCCGTAGATGATCGGTGAGGCGTAGAAGGCGAAGCGGAGGACGAGCTTGACGGCACGCTCGAGGTCGCGGAAGAACACCACGAGCGGCGCGACGATGAGCCCCAGGCCGTAGACGAGCGCGCACTGCAGCACGATCGCGAACGGGTAGAGCACGACCTGCCAGTGCACGTGGGCACCGGTCGCGATGACGAAGATCGCGAGCACCGGGATGCTCAGCAGGAACTCGATGCCCTTCGAGGCATCGATCCGCGCGACCCAGATGCTCCGCGGGATGGTCGTCGACCGGATGAGCTTGGCTTCCTTGATGAACGCCCTGGTGGAGTCGGAGACCGCACCGGTGAACCACATCCACGGCAGCAGGGCCGTGAGCAGGAAGACGATGTAGGGCTCTTCACCGACGGAACCGCGGTGGAAGACCTGCGTGAAGACGAACCAGTAGATGCCCGACATCACGAGCGGGTCGAGGATCGACCAGACGTACCCGAGCGCGGACGTCGAGTACCGCACGCGGAGGTCGCGCTTGGTGAGCAACCACAGCGCCTGACGATAGCGCCGACCGGCACTGCGCGACGCTGCGGTGGCAGCTGTCGCGGGCACGGTCGGCGCACTCGCTGACGTCATGGGGTCCTTCCGGCCGGGATCGCCGAGAGGAGGCTGGCGGCTCAGGCGAACAGGTTGTTCGCGCGCTCGAGGTCCTCGGCGAAGTCGATCTCGACCGCGTAGAGGTCGGAGATGTCGATGGGCGTCCAGCGTAGCCCGTCCTCGCCGATGGCAGCCTCGATGCCGCCCTCGAAGTACTCCTGGTCGTCGACGCGACCGAGGTGGTGGATGAGCGCCTGCTTGTCGGCCGCGGAGACGTAGTTGATGCCGACCGCTTCGCCGAGACCCCCGACGACCTGCTTCGAGAGCTTGTGGATGAAGCCCTCGGCGTCGACGGTGTACTTGACCTCTTCGTCGGACACCTTCTCGGTGTTGACGCTGACGAACGAACGGTCCTGGTCCATCATGTCCGCGGCACGGACGAGGGCGCGCGGGTCGAAGACGACGTCGCCGTTCATCCAGAGGACGCCGCTCTTGCCGGTGGCCTTGAGCGCACGGAGGAGGCTCTTCGAGGTGTTCGTGGAGTCGTACGACTCGTTGTAGACGAAGTTCGCCTCGGGGAACGCCTCGACGATGTACTCCGACTTGTAGCCGACGACGACCGTGATCCTGGCGCTCGAACCGAAGGCCGCACGGATGTTCTCGAACTGCTGCTGCATGATGGTGCGGCCGTCGCTGAGCTCGGTGAGCGGCTTCGGCAGGCTGCGCCCGAGGCGGCTGCCCATCCCTGCTGCGAGGATGACGATCTGCGTGGTCATGGTGGTCCCTTCCGGTGTCCGCCCGCGCGCCCTGGGGCACGGGCGGGCCTCGTCGAGTCTGCTCGCAGTGCATCCGAGAACGCCGAGAGTCGCCGGCGACCGCATCCTTCGATGTGGCCGGGTGACCCGTCAGGTGTTCGGTCCGAGCAGGTTTCCAAGTGGTGAACACTCCGTCGTGCCCTGGTGAATGATACGGAACGCCCCTCCGTCGGGGTACGTGCTGTGCGTCTTCGTAGTCATTTCGTGACACTGCAGGACGCGGCCCGCCGATGTCCGGACCGCATTGGTACGGTGGGGCCGTGACGCCAGCAGCAGGGGACGACGAGGACGTGTACGCGACGTCCGACGCTGCCTGGCTGACCGAGACGACCGCGCTCGACGAGGACGCCGACAGGGCCGACCATGACGCGGAAGACGACGACGAGACGGCCGGGGACGACGTGGCCGAGGACGACACGGGGGACAGCGATGCGCACCACCGCCCTGGACAGGACGGTATGAGCGACCACACGACGACGTCGGAGGGGGAGACGGCGGAAGACGGGCGCGTCGAGGAGACCGGCGTGCTGCCGGCCGCCGCCCCGACGAGCACGACGAGCACGTCGAAGAAGCCGCGCGTCAAGCGCCCAGGTCGCGCGACACGCCCGCAGGGCGCCGCGGCGACGAACGCGGCCGCGGCGACGAACGCGGCCGCGGACGCGACGACGGACGCGGCCGCCGCGCCGCAGGCGGACGCTGCCATCGCCTCCGAGCCGACCACGAACGCTCCGCAGGCCGACGACCGGACGGAGGACGAGCCTCCCGTCCGGACCAAGTCAGCACCGAAGAAGCGGACGCCCGCTGCCAAGCGAGGTGGGGCCGCGACCGCCCAGCAGCCGGTCGTGCTCCGGGCCAGCGGCCTCGTGAAGCGGTACGGGCAGACGCTCGCCGTGGACGAGGTCGACCTCGAGATCCGCCAGGGCTCCCTGTTCGGCGTCGTCGGCCCGAACGGTGCCGGCAAGACCACCATCCTGTCGATGCTCACCGGACTCCTGCGTCCGGACGCCGGCACGGCGACCGTGCTGGACCACGACGTCTGGGCCGACCCGGCTGCCGCCAAACGCAGCATGGGGGTCCTGCCCGACCGACTGCGCCTGTTCGACCGGCTCACCGGCGCGCAGCTGCTCTTCTACTCGGCGACGCTCCGCGGACTCGACGGCAAGACCGCCCGGTCGAGGAGCGCCGACCTGGCAGAGGCGTTCGGCCTCGGCGACGCGCTCGGCCGGCCCGTCGCGGACTACTCGGTCGGCATGGCGAAGAAGATCGCGCTGGCCGCGACCCTGATCCACTCCCCGCGCGTGCTCGTGCTCGACGAACCGTTCGAGTCCGTCGACCCGGTGAGCGCGACCACCATCACGGAGATCCTCCGGCGCTACACGCAGGGCGGCGGCACCGTCGTGCTGTCGAGCCACTCGATGGAGCTCGTGCAGCGCACCTGCGACTCGGTGGCCATCATCGTCGGCGGCAAGGTGCTCGCATCGGGCACCATGGCGCAGGTCCGTGGGCGCAAGAGCCTCGAGGACAAGTTCGTCGAACTCGCGGGTGGCCGCGTCGTCGCGGAGAGCATGGAATGGTTGCACAGCTTCTCCGGCTGAGGGCCGACCTGCTCGCGGGGGAGATCCGCGGGGGAGCCCGACGCTCCGTGCTCGTCGTCCTCGGGAGCCTCGCCGGCCTCGTCGCTGCCGTCCTCGTCGCCGTGGCGATCACCGCGCTGCGCTCCGCCGATGCCGAGGCCGCGCGCGCCGTCATCGTGCCGGTGGGGACCCTCATCACCGTCGGCTTCACGATCATCCCGCTCGCGGTCGGCGGCGCGGACCAGTTCGACCCGCGGCGCTTCGCGGTGTTCGGCGTGACCAGGAAGGACCTGGCGATCGGCCTCGGCGTCGCCGGGCTCGTCGGGGTCCCGGTGGTCGGCGTCGCGATCGTCGCCGTCTCCCAGTCGGTCGCCTGGATGCGGGGCGCCGGCACCGGCATGCTCGGTGTCCTCACCGCGCTGGTCGTCGTCGCCACGTGCGGGTTGCTCGTCCGCGTCGGCTGCACCGTCGGCTCGTGGCTGCTCGGATCGCACCGCCCGACGCGGGACGCCGGCTGGCTCGTGGCCCTGGTGGTCGTCGTGCTGCTCATCCCGACGGTGTCGCTCCTGGTGGGCGCCGACTGGCTCGACCCGGAGAGCGCCGAGCTGCAGCGCATCGCCGACATCTCGGGGTGGACGCCGTGGGGCGCGGCGTGGGCGGTGCCGGCAGACGTCGCGACCGGCCACGTCGGCGCAGGCATCGCGAAGCTGGTGCTCGCGCTGGTGGTCCTCGGGCTCCTCGCATGGGCCTGGTGGGGACTCGTCGGCCGCATGCTCGTGACCGTCGACGACCGGACGACGGTGCGCCGCTACCGCACGCTCGGCTGGTTCGATCGGCTCGGCGCCACGCCCGCCGGCGCAGTGGCCGCCCGCGCGCTGACGTACTGGGGCCGCGACCCGCGCTACCGGACTTCGTACCTGATCCTGCTGTTCGTGCCGATCGTCGTCGTGCCGCTCGGCGTCGCCGGTGTCCCGTGGCACTGGACCGCGCTGATCCCGCTGCCGCTCATGGCGGTGATCGCCGGGTTCCTGCCGCACAACGACGTCTCGTACGACAACACCGCGGTGTGGTTGCACGTGGCGTCGGGGGCTCCTGGATGGAGCGACCGACTCGGCCGCCTCACCCCGGTGCTGGCGGTCGGCGTGCCGGTGATCGTCGCCGGTTCGGCGGTGTCGGCGTGGTTGTTCGGTGACTGGACGGCGTTCCCGGTGCTCGTCGGGGTCTGCGTGTCCGCGTTGTTCGCGGGACTCGGGATCTCCAGCGTGGTCTCCGTGCTGCTGCCGTACCCGACCGTGCGACCCGGGGACCGTCCGTTCCAGCAGCCCCAGGCCGCCGGCGTCGTGTCGACGGTGTCGCAGTCGTCGACGATCATCGGCATCGTGCTGTGCTCGGTTCCGGCCGGCTACCTCGCCGTGCTCGCGCTGACGGACGGTGCGGAGCCGTGGGCGATGCTGACACTCGTCGTCGGTGCGGCGGTCGGCGTCGTGGTGCTCGGGGTCGGGGTGCTCCTCGGCGGGCGGTTGTTCGACCGGCACGGTCCGGACCTGCTGGCGGCGGCGCAGCGCAACTAGCGGCCGACGCGACGGATGGTCGCCCGGGCGACCATCGTCGCCCGCGCGACCACACGACGGCCTGGAGGCTCGTGGCGGCCCTGCAACGAGCCTCCAGACCGTCGCGGCGTGAGCCGAACCCGCGGAGTGAGCGGGAGACGTCTCGTGCCGACACGACGTACCCTTGTCCCATGAGCATGACGGAACCGGGCGGCGGCGGACTCGACGTGATGGACCGCGAGCTCGAGAAGCTCCTCGAAGAAGAGGCGATCGAGCCGGGCGACCACGAGCGGTTCTCGCACTACGTCAAGAAGGACAAGATCCTGCAGTCCGCCCTGAGCGGCAAGCCGGTCAAGGCACTCTGCGGCAAGAAGTGGATCCCTGGTCGCGACCCGGAGAAGTTCCCGGTCTGCCCGGACTGCAAGGCCATCTACGAGAAGATGAAGGACGAGTAGTCCTCACACGATCAGCGTCGGGATCGCCGCGTCACCGCGACCGATCCTGGCCGCATCGGCGGGCAGCTCCGCCTTGGCACCTCGGTGGTGTGCCCGTGCCGCCTCGACCCCGCGGACCCCGAGGAAGGCCGGGTCGACCTCGCCGTTGGTGACGACCGGCACCATGAGCGCACGTTCGTCGGAGCCGACGGCACCGGAGGTGTGCACGACCTCGGCGGTCGCGATGCCGTTGCGGAGGCGTCGACCGGCTTCCTTCCGGCCGCCGATGGACGCCTTGTCCGCCGACTTCTTCGCGACGGGCACCCATTCCTCGCCGCCGGTGCGGTGTGCGACGAGCTTGAACACCATGCTCGCCGCCGGGTGCCCTGACCCGGAGACGACCGACGTGCCGACGCCGTAGGAGTCGACGGGTGCGGCCCGGAGCGCGGCGATCGTGTACTCGTCGAGGTCGTTCGTCACCGTGATCTTGGTGTTCGTCGCCCCGAGGCGGTCGAGCTGCGCGCGGACGCTCGCCACGACCGAGGGCAGGTCGCCGCTGTCGATCCGGACGGCACCGAGCCGACCGTTCGTCAGGCGGACCGCCGTGTCGACCGCGGCCTCGATGTCGTACGTGTCGACGAGCAGGGTGGTGCCGTCGCCGAGCGCGTCGAGCTGCGAGCGGAACGCGGCCTCTTCGGAGTCGTGCAGCAGCGTGAACGCGTGCGCCGCGGTGCCCATGGTCGGGATGCCCCAGGTGCGCCCCGCCTCGAGGTTGCTCGTCGCGCCGAACCCGGCGATGTAGGCGGCGCGGGCGGCGGCGACCGCGTTCCACTCGCCGGTCCGGCGGGAGCCCATCTCGGCGAGGGGCCGGTGGTCGGCCGCCGACACCATGCGGGCTGCCGCGGAGGCGATCGCGGAGTCGGCGTTGAACGTCGACAGGGCGAGGGTCTCCAGGACGACCGCCTCGGCGAACGTGCCCTCGATCTGCAGCACGGGGGAGTTGGGGAAGAAGATCTCGCCTTCCCGGTACGCCCGGATGTCGCCCGTGAACCGGTAGTCGGCGAGCCAGCTCGCGGTGTCGCCGTCGATCACGCCGCGGTCCCGCAGGAACCCGATCTCCTCGTCGCCGAACCGGAAGTCCGCCAGCGCCGTGAGGAACCGCCCGAGCCCCGCCGCGACGCCGTACCGGCGCCCGTCCGGCAGCCGCCTGGTGAAGACCTCGAAGACGCAGCGTCGGTCGGCGGTGCCGTCCTTCAGGGCCGCGTCGACCATGGTGAGTTCGTACTGGTCCGTCAGGAGCGCGCTGGTCACCTCAACGACACTAGTCACCCTGTCGTCTGTGGGCCCACGCCGCCGGTTCCGGCGCCGCGCGTCAGCGGCGGGCCGGCCGTGCCGATGGGGAGGCTCGGATTGCGTCGAGCCGTCGGCTCCCGTCGGTACGCTGGTCCCGTGACGGATGCACCGATCGGAGTCTTCGACAGCGGCGTCGGTGGGCTGACGGTCGCCCGCGCGATCATCGACCAGCTGCCGCGGGAGAGCATCCGCTACGTCGGCGACACCGTGCACTCGCCGTACGGGCCGAAGCCGATCGCCGACGTCCGCCGGTACGCGCTCGAGGTGATGGACGACCTCGTCGAGCAGGGTGTGAAGGCCCTGGTCATCGCGTGCAACACCGCGTCCTCTGCGGTGCTCCGCGACGCCCGCGAGCGGTACGAGCAGGCGTACGGCATCCCCGTCGTCGAGGTGATCCAGCCCGCCGCCCGCGCCGCCGTCAAGCAGACCAGGACCGGTCGCATCGGCGTGATCGGGACGGTCGGCACCATCGCCTCCCGCTCGTACGAGGACGCCTTCGCCGTCGCGTCCGACATCACGCTCACCCTCGCCGCCTGCCCGCGCTTCGTCGAGTTCGTCGAGGCCGGCGACACCTCGTCCCCGGAGCTCCGCGACGTCGCTGCCGGGTACCTCGCGCCGATCCGCGCCGCCGACGTCGACACGCTCGTCCTCGGCTGCACGCACTACCCGCTGATGTCCGCGGCGATCCAGTACGTGATGGGGCCGGACGTCACCCTGGTGTCGAGCGCCGAGGAGACCGCGAACGACGTCTACCGTCGACTCGTCGAGCACGGACTCGAACGCACCACGACCGCTCCGCCGACGTACTCGTTCGAGGCGACGGGTGACGACCAGGCCGGGTTCATCCGGCTCGCACGCCGGTTCCTCGGACCAGAGGTATCCCGCGTCGGCCACCTCCAGACAGGGGCGATCACGCTGCCCCGCACCGAAAGGACACCATGACCACCCGCATCGACGGTCGCGCGACGACCGAACACCGCCCCGTCACGATCGAACGCGGCTGGAGCGCCCAGGCCGAGGGCAGCGCGCTCATCTCCTTCGGCAACACGAAGGTGCTGTGCACCGCGTCGTTCACGAACGGCGTCCCGCGGTGGATGGCCGGCAAGGGCACCGGCTGGGTCACCGCCGAGTACTCGATGCTGCCGCGCTCCACGAACGAGCGCATGCAGCGCGAGTCCATCAAGGGCAAGGTCGGCGGTCGCACGCACGAGATCTCCCGGCTGATCGGCCGGTCGCTCCGTGCCGTCGTGGACATGAAGGGCCTCGGCGAGAACACGCTCGTCCTGGACTGCGACGTGCTCCAGGCCGACGGCGGCACGCGCACCGCGTCGATCACGGGCGCCTACGTCGCGATGGCCGACGCGATCGAGTGGGGCCGTGACAAGGGCTTCATCGCGAAGAAGGCCACGCCCCTGACCGACAGCGTCCAGGCCATCTCCGTGGGGATCGTCAAGGGCGAGCCGATGCTCGACCTCGCCTACACCGAGGACTCGAACGCGGACACCGACATGAACATCGTCACGACCGGGTCCGGCAAGTTCATCGAGGTGCAGGGCACCGCCGAGCACGCGCCCTTCGACCGCGACGAGCTGAACGTCCTGCTCGACCTCGGGCTCGCGGGCAACGCGTCGCTCGCGGCCATCCAGCGGTCCGCCCTGGGGCTCGCGTGACGGGCACCGTCGTCCTCGCGACCCACAACCAGGGCAAGGTGGTCGAGCTGCGCGAGATCCTCGGCGCGGCCCTCGGTGGCGTCGAGCTCGTCGGGTACGACGGGCCGGAGCCGGTCGAGGACGGCGACACGTACGCCGCGAACGCGCTGATCAAGGCGCGGGCGGCCGTCGCGCACACCGGGCTGCCGGCGCTCGCCGACGACTCCGGCATCGCGGTCGACGTGCTCGACGGCGCCCCTGGCATCCACTCGGCGCGGTACGCCGGAACCCGGGTGGACGCCGACAACATCGCGTTGCTGCTGACGAACCTCGAGGGCGTCGTGGAGCGGACAGCGGCGTTCGTCTGCGCCGCCGCGTTCGTGACGCCCGACGGCCAGGAGCACGTCGTCGAGGCGGTCTGGAACGGTGAGGTGCTGACGTCGCGGCAGGGCTCCGGCGGCCACGGGTACGACCCGATCTTCAAGCCGGACGACGCGGATCGGTCGTCTGCACAGCTCACGCGCGAGGAGAAGAACGCGCTGAGCCACCGGTCGAAGGCGTTCCGTGGGATCGCCCCGATCGTGCGCGAGTACTTCGGCGCGTAGCCCGGGCGGCGGTGCCGTTCGCCCCCGCACAACGAAGAGCACCTCGCACCGCGGAAGTCCGTGGTGCGAGGTGCTTTCGGTTGTGCAAAAGCGCAGCGCGCGGCGGGCAGCGCGCAGCGCTACTCCGCGGTCGGCTGCTCCTGCTCGGCCTTCTTCGCCTTGCGGGCGTTGCGGATGTAGGTCAGCGCCATCGGCACCACGGTGACGAGCACCGCCGCGATGAGGATCAGGTCGATGTAGTTCCGCACGAGGTCGGCGACGAACGGGATGTACCCGAGGAAGTAGCCGAGGAACGTCACCCCGACGCCCCAGATGACGGCACCGATCGCGTTGTACAGCGAGTACTTCTTGTAGTTCATGCGCCCGACGCCCGCGGCGATCGGCAGGAAGGTCCGCACGACCGGCACGAAGCGCGCCAGGATGACCGCGAGGGGCCCGAAGCGGTGGAAGAACGCGTTGGTGCGGTCGACGTTCTCCTTCGAGAACAGACCGCTCTCCTTGCGCTCGAAGATCGGCGGCCCGGCCTTCTTGCCGATGTAGTAGCCGAGCTCGCCACCGAGGAACGCCGCCGCGCCGATCATCAGCGCCGCCACCCAGATCGGGATGCCGCCGATGGCGCCGCCGCGGTCGAAGGCGAAGAGCCCGGTGATGACGAGCAGGCTGTCGCCGGGGAAGATGAACCCGATCAGCAGGCCGGTCTCGGCGAAGATGATGGCGCACACGACGAGCACGGCGACGGCCCCGAAGTGGTCGAGGATGTACTGCGGATCCAGCCAGGGGATCAGGGCGAGTGCGACGGAGTGCATGCTTCTTCCGGTCGTGCGTGTGCGAGGACGGGAAGGTCACCCGCACGACGAGGGTACCGTGCGGGTGTGACGGGGACGTCCCTCTGCGGATGGAGATGCGCGGGCGCGCATCCGACGGTGCGGAAGGAGGGACTCGAACCCTCACGCCTGGGGCACAGGAACCTAAATCCTGCGTGTCTACCGATTCCACCACTCCCGCGAGCAACCGACAGCGTACCCGGCCCCGTGCGTACCGGCCCCGTGCGGACCGGCCCCGCTCAGCGCAGGCGTCGGGGCAGGTACCGTGGGACGTACCGGAGCAGGACGCCGGCGCCGACGAGCCCGAGCACGCCCATCACCCCGCTGGCGATCGCGATCGACGCCACCGCGGTGATCCCGGAGATGAGGAGCGGTGCCGCCGCCTGCCCGAAGTCGCCGGTGAAGCGCCACGCGCCGAGGAACGGCGCCGGGTGGTCCCGCGGCGCCAGGTCCGCGCCGAGTGTCATCAGGATCCCGGAGCCCACCCCGTTCGCCAGGGACATCGCCATCGCGACCGCGACGAACCAGCCGACCCTGGCGTCGAGGTGGTCGCTCCACGCGAGGAGGAAGTAGCAGATGCTCAGGCCGAGCATGCAGGGGAGTGCGCTCGCGAGCCGCCCCCAGCGGTCCATGATCTGGCCGCTCGTGTAGAAGAGCGCGAAGTCGACGGCCCCCGCGATGCCGATGACGAGCGCTGCCGTGGAGTCGTTCAACCCGACGCTGACCGCCCAGAGCGGCAGGATGACCTGGCGTCCGGCGCGCATCGCCCCGATCAGCCCGGCGCCGCTACCGAGTCGCAGCAGGACGCGGTGGTGCTCGCGGATGGTCCGGAACAGTCCGTGGGACTCCTCCTTGACGAATTCCTCGCCTTCGAGCGTGGCCGGTTCGTCCGCACGGGAGGCTCGGCTCGGCCTGCGGAGACCGCGCACGCCCGTCGCGGGGTCGCGGAGGACGAGCAGGGTCACCGCCGCCGCGAGGCAGCAGACGATGTGGATCCAGAAGGCGCTCTGGGTGGTGCCGGTGAGGTGGACGACGCCGGCGGCGATGAACGGCCCGACGAAGTAGCCGAAGCGGAAGACCCCGCCGAGGCTGGACAGCGCTCGAGCCCGGATGGCGAGCGGGATCGCCGTGGTCATGTAGGCGTGCCTGGCCAGGGCGAAGACGGCCGTGGAGATGCCCACGAGGAAGACGCCGACGGCCAGCACGACGGGGTTCGGCGCGACGACGCACACGGTCAGCCCGAGCATCGACACGACCGCTGCGCCGATCATCGCGTTCCGCTCACCGATGCGCGCGACGACCACGCCGGACGGCACGTCGCCGATGAGCTCGCCGACGAGGATGAGGGACGCGACGAACCCGGCGATCGCCAGGCTCGCACCGAGGGAGTTCGCGGCGATCGGGATGATCGGGATGATCGCGCCCTCGCCGATCGCGAAGAGTGCTGCGGGGAGGAACCCGGACAGCAGCACGGCCCGGAAGTCGAAGGGCGGGGGCTCTGGGGTGGTCGTCATCGCGACTCCAACGCTACGCCCGGGGCGGAGTTACCCTTGACGCATGCGTGTTCTGGCGGCGATGAGTGGTGGGGTCGACTCGGCGGTGGCCGCTGCCAGGGCGGTCGACGCCGGGCACGACGTCGTCGGGGTCCACCTGGCCCTGAGCCGGATGCCGGGGACCCTGCGGACCGGGAGTCGCGGCTGCTGCACCATCGAGGACTCGATGGACGCCCAGCGTGCGGCGTCCGCTCTCGGGATCCCGTACTACGTGTGGGACTTCTCGGCGCGGTTCAAGGAGGACGTGGTCGACGACTTCGTGGCCGAGTACCAGGCCGGTCGAACGCCGAACCCCTGCATGCGGTGCAACGAGCGGATCAAGTTCGCGGCGCTCCTCGAGAAGGCGCTCGCGCTCGGGTTCGACGCCGTCTGCACCGGCCACTACGCGTCGATCGTGACGGGTGCTGACGGCGCGCGTGAGCTGCACCGCTCGGCCGCGTGGGCGAAGGACCAGTCGTACGTGCTCGGCGTCCTCACCGCCGAGCAGCTCCAGCACGCGATGTTCCCGCTCGGGGCGACCCCGTCGAAGGACGAGGTCCGGGCCGAGGCCGCTGCACGTGGACTCACGGTCGCGCAGAAGCCGGACTCGTACGACATCTGCTTCATCCCGGACGGCGACACGCGCGGCTGGCTCGCCGACCGCGTGGGGACCGCCCCCGGCGACGTCGTCGAGCGGGACGGCACGGTCGTCGGTGCCCACGACGGAGCGACCGGGTTCACCGTCGGGCAGCGGCGCGGGCTCGCGCTCGGGCGTCCGGCGCCGGACGGCAAGCCGCGGTTCGTGCTGGAGATCCGTCCGAAGGACAACACCGTCGTCGTCGGGCCGAAGGAGGCGCTCGACGTCACCTCGATGTCGGGCTCCCGCTTCACGTGGGCAGGGACGGCTCCCGCCGACCCGTCCGTGCCGTTCGCGTGCGACGTGCAGATCCGCGCGCACGCCGACCCGGTGCCCGCGACCGCACGGGTGTCCGACGGGGTGCTGGTCATCGACGTCGACGAGCCGCTCTCGGGTGTGGCACCCGGGCAGACCGCTGTGGTCTACGTCGGGACCCGGGTGCTCGGCCAGTGCACGATCGACGAGACGGTCAGCGCCGTCCCCGTCGACGCCTGACGCCTGACTCCGGGGGTCGGTGGTCCACGGTAGAACTGTGGGTATGAGCGAGACCGACGCCACGTTCGAGACCATCGACCCTGCCGCGCTCGACGCCGCCCAGGCGGGGCGAGAGGTGGACCGGCTGCGCTCGACGATCAACGAGCTCCGCCACGGCTACTACGAGGAGAACGGCTCCACCGCCTCGGACGCCGAGTACGACGCACTGGTGCACCGGCTGGACGCGATCGAGCAGCGCTTCCCCGAACTCCTCACCGAGGACAGCCCGACGCAGACCGTCGGCGGGCAGGCGGAGACGACGCAGTTCGCGCCGGTCGAGCACGCCGAGCGGATGCTCTCGCTCGACAACGTGTTCTCACCGGAAGAACTGACCGACTGGGCGATCAAGGTCCAGCGTGACGCCGGGTCCGAGCGCGTGCGGTTCCTGACCGAGCTGAAGATCGACGGCCTCGCGATCAACCTCCGCTACGAGAACGGGCGGCTCGTGACCGCTGCGACGCGTGGCGACGGCGTCGTCGGGGAAGACGTCACGGGCAACGTCCGCACGATGGGCACCATCCCGGATCGGTTGACGGGTACCGGTCACCCGCCCCTGGTGGAGGTCCGCGGCGAGATCTTCTTCCCGGTGGAGCAGTTCGACGAGCTGAACGCCAAGCAGCGCGATGCGGGCGAGCGCGTCTTCGCCAACCCGCGCAACGCCGCTGCCGGTTCCCTCCGCCAGAAGGAAGACGGCAAGTCACCGGCGAAGCGCGAGCTCATGGTGGACCGGCTCCGACGGCTCCGGATGCTCGTGCACGGCATCGGCGCGTGGCCCGTGGGTGAGCTCGAGCGCGACACCGACGTCCGTTCCCAGTCCGAGGTCTACGAGCTGCTGCACTCGTGGGGGCTGCCGACGGGGACGCACCACCGGGTGTTCGACTCCATCGACGAGGTCCTGGGGTTCGTCAAGGACTACGGCGAGCGTCGAGCGTCGGTGGAACACCAGATCGACGGCATCGTCATCAAGGTCGACGACCTCGGCCTGCACGAGGAACTGGGGTCGACGTCCCGTGCGCCGCGGTGGGCCATCGCGTACAAGTACCCGCCCGAAGAAGTGCACACGAAGCTCCTCGACGTCGTCGTCAGCGTCGGACGCACCGGCCGCGCCACGCCCTTCGCGGTGATGGCCCCGGCCGAGGTCGCCGGATCCGTCGTCCGGCAGGCCACGCTGCACAACCAGCAGGTGGTCAAGGCGAAGGGCGTCCTGATCGGCGACACCGTCGTCCTCCGCAAGGCCGGTGACGTCATCCCAGAGGTGCTCGGCCCGGTCGTGGAACTCCGCGACGGCTCCGAGCGCGAGTTCGTGATGCCGACGGCCTGCCCGGAGTGCGGCACCACGCTCGCCCCGGCGAAGGAAGGCGACATCGACCTCCGGTGCCCGAACGCCGAGAGCTGCCCAGCGCAGGTCCGGGGGCGGGTCGAGCACATCGCGTCCCGTGGCTCGCTCGACATCGAGGGCCTCGGCGAGGTCGCGGCGGCAGCCCTGACGCAGCCGCTGGTCCCGGAGACGCCGCCCCTCGTGACCGAGGCCGGTCTGTTCGACCTGACGATGGAGGACATCGTCCCGATCGAGGTGATCGTCCGCGACGCCGAGACCGGCATGGAGAAGACGGAGGAAGACGCCGACGCTCCCGGAGGGTTCAGCCCGAAGCGTGTGACGCCGTTCAGCCGTGCCCGCAAGAAGACCGACCCGCCGTTCGACCCGGATGCCCGCGGCGCGGACTACACCGGCGAGCCCAGCCGGTACCCGTCGAAGAACGCGTTCGAGATGCTCGCGAACATCGACGCCGCGAAGACCAAGCCGCTCTGGCGGATCATGGTCGGCCTGAGCATCCGGCACGTCGGTCCGGTCGCCGCCCGGGCACTGGCGAACCACTTCGGGTCGCTCGACGCCATCCGGAACGCCTCACGCGAGGAACTGGCAGCGGTGGACGGCGTCGGCGGCATCATCGCCGACGCGCTGCTCGCCTGGTTCGAGGTCGACTGGCACCGTGAGGTCATCGACCGGTGGACCGCCGCCGGCGTGCAGTTCACGACGCCCGGGCACCCGGGACCGGGTGCCGCCGACACCGAGGGCGGGGTGCTGAGCGGGCTGACGGTGGTCGCGACCGGATCGCTGGAGGGGTACAGCCGGGAAGGTGCGCAGGAAGCGATCATCGCCGCCGGTGGCAAGGCCGCGTCGAGCGTGAGCAAGAAGACGGACTTCGTCGCAGCTGGTCCCGGTGCCGGGTCGAAGCTGACGAAGGCCGAGCAGCTCGGCGTGCGGATCATCGACGCCGAGCAGTTCAAGGTCCTCGTGACGGAGGGGCCGGCGGCGATCCCGGAACCGCAGGAGGCAGCAGCCGAGGACTGACCCGTGCACGTGAGCACGTGTGCGGTCCGCGCGCACGGCACGCCGCGCCGTCGGTCTGAACCCAGTTCAGGGGGCAAGTTGCAGCGGACATGACCGGTTCCTGGCCGTTTTCCTTACACTCGACAGAGCATCACCTGTCGTCTGCAGGGGGACGATGGGATGGCCTTCCCGGGGGAGACCGGTATTGCTGCTCCTCGCCGCCGCACTGCTCACCGCCTCGATGCACTCCCTCGGAGTGGTCGAGTCGCCCGTCGCGCCCGCGGCCTCGAGTGCCGTCGCCGTCTCGACCGCCGCAGTCGTCCACGACACGGGGCAGACCGCAGCACCGGTCATGACCGGGGGACAGGTCGGGATCGGCGACCTGCGTTCGGACCGTGGTCGCGCCTTCCTCGACGACCTCGCCACGGCGTCTCCGGCCGTGCTCGCGACGGCCGATCGTGACGACCGGGTCGTGGCGACCGCGATGGACGCCCCGCCGACGGCCGCCGAGGTCACCACGTGGTGGTCCGGCCTCGACGCCGCCGAGCAGGTGCGGCTGCTGCACGGTGCACCCGTCGTCGTCGGCAACCTCGACGGGGTGCCGTACGCCGTCCGTGACCGGGCGAACCGGGCGGTGCTCGCGGCGGAGAGCGCGGACCGCCGGACCCCGTCAGGCGAAGCCGCGATGCTCGGGCAGGTCCGCGAGTCGCTGGCCCGCGACGCCGACGGACCCCGCAAGTCCCTCATCACGCTCGACACGCGGGGTTCCGGACGTGCGGCCATCGCGCTCGGCGACCTCGCCACCGCTGCGGACGTCACCGTGGTGGTCCCCGGGATGTTCTTCACCGTCACCGGACAGATGGTCGACTTCACCGCGACCGCCGGGGACCTCTACGACGAGCAGGCGACGCTGTCGCCGGTCGCGGCACCGGCGCCGGGGACCGGGATCGCGGTCGTGGCGTGGATGGGGTACCGGACGCCGGACCTGTCGAACATCCTGTCCCTGGACCTCGCGAAGACCGGCGCCGGGCGTCTCGAGCGGACCGTCGACGGCATCCGCCAGATCCGCGACGGCGCAGAACCACGGCTCGGCATCGTCGCCCACTCCTACGGCTCGACGACCGCGCTGATGGCACTGTCCTCCGGTCGGATGCACGCCGACAGCCTGACGGTGCTGGGGTCCCCGGGGAGCGACGTGACGAGCGCCTCGGAACTGGCGGTCGCCGCGGGCGAGGTGTTCGTCGGGGGAGCGCACTGGGATCCCATCGCCGGGTCCGGCTACTTCGGCACCGACCCCGGCGCCGCCGACTTCGGCTCGACCGTGCTCGACCTCGCCGGCGGGATCGACCCGGCGGACGCGGACGACGTGTTCCGGCGACCGGTCGGGCACAACGACTACCTGAAGCCCGGGACGGCGTCGTTGCACGACGTCGCGCTCATCGCCGTGGGACGCGGCGACCTGGTGCGCGACCAGGTGCAGCGCGGCAACGGCCGCGGGGAGGGCACCGTGCGGGCGTCGCCGGACATGTTCCTCGTCCGCCCGCAGGACCTGCAGCCCCGCGACTGACGCGAGCGGACGGTGATGCCGCCCACGGTGGTGGACGTGACCCGATCGTGACCGGACGTGCGGGGCGGACGCGATCCGAGCCTCCAGGCCGATCCGGGCCGCACCTGCTGGACAACCTGAGCAGCGGTGCAGGTTCTGCGGGGATCGGAGCAGTCTCGCCCCAGGGCGGGTCCCTACCGTGCAGTGCATGCGTGTGATGCGGTGGCCGGGAGCCCTCCTGATGTTCGTCGTGATGTCCGCACTCGCGGGCATGCTC